>SNQW01000102.1_pt1 | contig 81138 bp, 68 predicted proteins | sample 2580511 | NCBI WGS metagenome assembly SNQW01 (sample SAMN10953775, study PRJNA522744) | food fermentation metagenome | isolation source: 8-hour incubation of native-enriched microbial consortia from nixtamalized... | place: Mexico | collected 2017-09-24 | reverse complement strand
TCCGCTCGACTTGCATGTATTAGGCACGCCGCCAGCGTTCGTCCTGAGCCAGGATCAAACTCTCCAATAAAGGTCGGATGAACGAATCATCCAAGTTTATTCGAAAGAGCGATTAGCTCAATCAGTTACTGACGAGAATTTTAATTCTCTTTTATACTCACTCGTTGTTCAGTTTTCAAAGATCAACTTCGCTTTTCGTTCATCGCCGTTGTTTCAGCGGCGACTTAAATAATATAACACAATGCCGAAAGTAATGCAAGCTTTTTTTAAAAATAATTTTAAATCAAAGGTTTTCCCTGCGAGATTAATATTATCGCATTTCGCGGGGACATTTAATATAGCACATTACTAGGTTATACTCAAGCTATTAAGCATGTTAATTTTCGGAAATAAGAAAAAATAAAGAAGAGCGAGGGAACACCGCCCTCGCTCCATAGATCTTCAAGCATTAATCCACGGATTCCGGCGGCCGGACGTTTTGAGTTTGCCCGAGCTTTTTTTTCCGGACCCATCTGATCTGGACTTGCCTTGCTTTTTACGAGGTTTTACCGAATCCGGGCCGCCCGAGATTGTAACATTTTTAGCGGGGCCGGCTTGCTGGACTTCCGATGTTCCTGCCGGTTCGGCTTCCGCCTGGATTTCCGTCGTCTGCGCATCCCTTTGCGAATAACCTTTCATACTTTCCAGCGGGCTAACTTCGCCTTTAAGCGGTTCATTCCCCCAGGACGCCCCTTGAGTCAAAGGAACCGGATAGTTTAAAGGATAACCCGGCATAAACGGCGCCGCTTGGGACAAGGGTGAAACCGCAGACGGGTATGCCGGCATCGGCTGTCCATAATACGGTAGAGTTCCTGGGCCATGATGCCAGGGCGCTCCTTGAGTAAACGGCGCATTGGCATAGGATTCGGGAGACACATACTGCGGTTCAGGTGTCGGATAATGGTGCATGCTAAGCATAGGATAATTGTTTTCTGCCGGGCTGGTAATCCCGCCTGCTTCCGGCATCGTGTACATCGGTGCGCCTGCATTCGATATCCCCGGATACTCCCCTTCCGGAATATGCCCCATTGCAGCCTGCACCTGCGGAAACTGCGGAATATTGGAGGAAGATACGGCTTCCGCGGGTACATTGTATTGGTAAAAAGGATGGTAGCTCTCCGGCTGCTGGTAGGTATGCGGGACATTCCCCGAACATCCGCATGGGGATTGAGTTGGATAAGCCATTGCGGGGAATACGGATGTAGGCTGAAGCGGTTGATAGTGCGGATATTGAGGGTTTGCATATTCAGGCAGCTGTGCCGTCGGATATTGGGCAGTTAAAGGTGCGTATGCCTGTGGCTCTGACTTCATCGGTTCATAGGCAGACGGACTTACCGGCCCATAACCGTACGGCTCCGATTTCATTGGCTCGTAAGAGATCGGGCCAAGGCCGGTAGGCTCCGATTTCATCGGCTCGTAAGAGATCGGGGCGAGATTGGCCGGTTCGGATTTCAGCGGCGTATAAGCTATAGGCTCATACTTGGCGGGTTCATAATGCATGGGCTCGTATTTTACCGGCTCATACTTGATGGGTTCATACTTGATCGGCTCGTGTTTGATCGGCTCAACATTCACAGGCTCCAGTTTGGTCGTTTCGTATTGGATCTGCTCGACCTCAATTTTAATCTCCATCGGCACCGTCTTCGGCTGCTCCGCCTGTATCGGCTGCAGATTAACAGGCTCCACATTCATCGGCTTAGGAACCTCCTCTTTCGGAGCCTCCTTGGGGGCGGGCTTAACGGCTTCCGGCGCGATATTGGTTTTGGGTGCCATTTCCGCCCCGGTAATAGGAGCCGTGCTCTTTTTGCCAGCCATGCCTGCGATGGGCGCCGTGTTTTTCTTGCCGGTTTGGGCCGGCAATGTCCCGATATTCTCCGGATTGGGATTCGGATTCGGGTTGCCGTGCTCTCCCCAGTCCTGGCCTGCACCCGCGGGAATGTTGACGATTTCGCCAACCGTCAGCTGGTTCGGATCTTTCAGTTGCGGATTCGCCGCGATCAATGTCTGCAGGGAAAGCCCCCATGCATTCGCTAGCTTCCACAACGTATCTCCCTGCTTGACGACATGCTTATAAATTTTGCCCGTCTCCCCGCCGATCGGCACCGCCTCGGCAGGAATCTTCACCTTGTCGCCTACGTTCAACACGTCGGGATTTGTGATTTGCGGGTTGGCATCGATCAATTTCTGCAGAGGCACATTATACTTTTTTGAAAGCTCAAACAAAGTATCGCCTTTCTTGACAATATGAATTTTCACGCGCTAAAGACCTCCTAGGTATCTTCTCCGGAACGTGATTATCGCCCGGGGCCCATTTATAACATCCTATGCAGGAGCCCGGTTTTTGACATCCAACAAAAAGAAAAAATCCTATCTCCCTCTAAAAAAAGGAAATAGGATCGAAACGCTCCAAACGGAGCCGCGATTACCAGACTTTCAAACCGTCCTGATCGACGATCGCCCGGAACTCCTCCAGGAGCTTTAACGTCACCGGACCGGCATGTCCCTCGCCGATGATCCGGCCGTCCACTTCGCGAACGGCGATGACTTCCGCCGCAGTGCCGGTCAGGAACACTTCGTCGGCCACATACACGTCATGCAGCGTAAATGGTTCTTCTTTGAGTTTATAGCCTTTTCTTTCGCAAATTTCGATGATCGCCTGGCGGGTAATCCCTTCCAATGCGCCCAAATAACATGGAGGCGTCGTGATAACCCCGTTTTTAACAATGAAAATATTGTCGCCCGAGCCCTCCGTTACGTAACCTTGAGCGTTCATCATAATGGCTTCGCCCGCCCCGGCCAGGTTCGACTGGATTTTCACCAACACATTGTTCAAGTAGTTCAGCGATTTAATTTTCGGGTTCAGCGCGTCGGGCACGTTTCTGCGCGTGGAGACCGAGACGGCTTTCAAGCCGGTCTTGTAGGCTTCCTCCGAATAGATCGCCAACTGCTCTACGATGATAACGACCGACGCTTTGGGACAGCGGTTCGGATCCAGGCCCAAATTGCCCGCTCCACGGGAAACGACGAGCCGTATGTAGCCGCTCCGCAGCTCATTGCGGCGCAGCGTCTCCACCAAAGCGTCCTCCATTTCTTGATAGGTCAGCGGAATGTCCAGCATGATCGATTTCGCGGAATCGTACAGGCGATCCAAATGCTCTTTGCACTTGAAAATATTGCCGTTATAAATCCGAATCCCCTCGAATATCCCGTCCCCATACAAAAAGCCATGGTCAAACACGGAAACCTTTGCTTGATCCTTTGTTACGAATTCTCCATCCAAGTAAATAACTTGTTCTGCCATTAATTTTGCACCTCCGCTGTTTGCTCTTCAAAAGAATAACTGGGGTAGCTCCCCAGCACGCGCACCCCACACCCCAAAGCCTCGATTTCGCCGATCGCCGAGCTGAGCAGCACCGATTCCAGCGGTTCAAGCACATCCATTAAAAAATAATAATTTCCTAATTTCTTTTTTGTTGGACGCGACTCGATCCGCGATAAATTCAGTTTGCGCCAGGCGAACGCAGACAATACCTGGTGCAACGCCCCCGGGAAATCCTCCGGCAGCGCAATCATCAAGCTTGTTTTGCTTTGGGCGGTTTTTCTGTTCCCGCCGATCTTCAGGGGCTGCGGGCCGATCAGGACAAAACGGGTATAGTTGTTGTCATGGTCCGTCACTTTCCCGGCCAGCACATCCAAACCGTGATGCTGCGCTCCCAATCTCGTGCCGATGGCGGTCCATCCCTGCCCGGGATGCTGCTTGACCACCTCAACCGCTTCCGACGTGCTGCCAACGTGCTCCAATTCCGCCTGCGGCATGCGGGAGCGGATAAACTGCAGACATTGGGCCATCGCCACAGGGTGGGAAAGCACTTTGGTTACTTTGGAAAAATCGATGCCGTTGCCATCCGGTGTCCCGGCGCTGAATTCTTCCCGCCGGCCGATCAAGTTTTGAATCGACGGGTATACCCATTCCGCCCGCATCGGAATATCCACTTCGTGAACCAGCCAATCCATATGCAGGCTAACCGATCCTTCTATCGTATTCTCCACCGGAATAACGCTATAATCGCTTTTTCCGCTGGCCGTGGCTAAAAAAACGTCGGAAATTTGCTTGAAATGAAGCAGTTCCACCGGCTCTTCCCCAAACAGGTGCAGCGCCGCTTCGTGGGAAACCGATCCTTCAGGCAGCAATGCTATACGTTTCATGTCCTGACTTCCCCTTTGACGTAATCCATAAATGAACCTTCCTTATCCATAGTAAGCTCCATCGCCCCGAATGTGCAAGGTTCGAGCCAGATCGTTCTAGCCCGGATTCCGTGTCCGCCAAGAACGTCCAAAAGGAAAGCCTCCAGCTTCCGCCCCATTTGCTGCCGCCGGTCGGCCAGCGCCAGCAGCGTCGGTCCGGCGCCGCTCAAAGCGGCCCCGAGCGCTCCATGTTCGGCCGCTTCCGCCAAAATCCGCGACATGCCGGGAACCAGCTGAGCCCGGTAAGGCTGGTGAAGACGGTCGCGCATCGCGGCCGGAATCAGATCGAGCCGGCCCGCGGCCAAAGCCGCGGTAAGCAGTGAAGTGCGGCTGACGTTATATACCGCATCCTGCAAACTTACCTCGCGGGGAAGCGCTTCGCGGGCCTTGGAAGTGGACAGCTGAAAATCAGGGATCGCGACCAGCACCTCGAGATCGGCCGGAGGTTCAATCCGCAGCACATCCGCGTGGCTGCCGTCCCATACGGCCGTGATAATGCCGCCAAACAAGGAGGCCCCGACATTGTCGGGATGCTTCTCCATCGCTGTAGCCATGTCAAACAGCTTGGCCCGGTCGAGCGGCGAGCCGATCAGCAGATTGGCGGCAAACAGCGCCCCGACGATGGCCGAAGCGCTGCTCCCAAGCCCGCGGGTCAGGGGAATTTCCGAGTACATCGAAATTTCCAGTTCAGGCAGCTTCACGCCGGCTTCGGCAAACACCGTTTGCGCGACTTGATACACCAGATTGCTTTTGTCTTTCGGCAGCCCGCCCATCTCGTCGCCGTAAAGATGAAACACGGTCGTCTCCGCCGGCTTCATTTCGATCCAGGAATACAGGGAAAGCGCCATGCCCAGCGTGTCGAATCCAGGACCCAGGTTGGCGGTGCTGGCCGGCACCTTGACCCGGACCCCGCCCTCACGAATCATGCGCGCGCCCCTTGCAGCTTGGCGATCGCATCCATGACCGCTTCCTCCGTATCCTGGACGACAAGCGGTTCACTGCCGATGCTCTTGATCGCGATATTCGGGTCCTTCAAGCCGTGGCCGGTAAGGACGCAAACTACGGTTTCGCCGCCTTTGAAATAACCTTCGCGCTTTAGCTTGTATACGCCGGCGATGGAAGCCGCCGAAGCCGGTTCGGCGAAAATGCCTTCACGGGCGGCAATGGTCCGGTAAGCTTCGAGAATTTCGTCGTCCGTCACGTAATTGATTTGCCCGCCCGACTCTTCGGCTGCCGCTACCGCGGTTTTCCAGCTTGCCGGGTTGCCGATCCGGATCGCGGTGGCGATCGTTTCCGGCTCCAAAATCGGCTCGCCCTTGACGATGGCCATGGCGCCTTCGGCCTCAAAGCCGACCATGCGCGGCAGCGAAGATGATTTGCCGCGTTCGTGGTATTCCTTAAAGCCTTTCCAGTACGCGGAGATGTTGCCGGCGTTACCAACCGGAATCGCCAGCACGTCCGGCGCCTTGCCGAGCTGGTCGCAAACTTCGAAAGCGGCGGTTTTTTGCCCTTCGATGCGGTACGGGTTCACGGAGTTCACCAGCGTAATCGGATGTTTGGCGGTAATGTCGCGGACGATTTCGAGCGCCCGGTCGAAGTTGCCTTCGATGGCGATCACTTTTGCGCCGTAAATCATCGCCTGCGCCAGTTTACCGAGCGCAATGTTGTTGTTGGGAATCAGCACGATGCAGTCGATGCCCGCGCGGGCGGCATAAGCGGCCGCGGCGGCCGAAGTGTTGCCGGTGGACGCACACATGATCGTGCGGCTGCCCTCCTCGATCGCTTTGGCGACAGCCATCACCATGCCGCGATCTTTAAACGACCCGGTCGGGTTCAGCCCCTCGTATTTGAAATATAGATCAAGCCCGAGCTCCCGCGACAAATTTTCCGCCCGCGTGAGCGGCGTATTCCCTTCCTGCAGCGTAAGCTTCGGCGTTTTGTCGGTCACGGGCAAGTATTCTTTGTAGGTTTCCAGCAGTCCGAGGTATCTCATGGGATGAACTCCTTTTTATAAAAATAATTTTATCCTTCAACGCGATAAATGCTTTTGATCCGATGAATGACGCCAAGCGACTCGAAATGGTTGATTACTTTATCCATGCTCGCTTTGCTTGCGTTATGGGTTACAATCATGATTTCAGCGCCGTCCACATTCGTGTTCGGCGATTGGACGACGGATTCCAGACTGACGCCGTATTCGGCGAATACTTGGGTAATTTGGGCCAGCACGCCCGCTTTATCGTCGACATGCAGCAGCAGAAAATTTTTATAGGCGATCTGCTCGTCGGTTTTCAGCTTCTTCGGCTTGTAAGGTACGATTTGCTTCAGACCGTTGACGCCCAGCTTCAAGTTTTTGACGACGGCGACCAAATCGGCGACGACGGAGGTGGCCGTCGGCATCTCGCCGGCTCCGGCGCCGTAAAACATCGTCTCTCCCACGGCTTCGCCGTACACATAGACGGCGTTGTAGACTCCGCCCACCGCAGCGATCGGATGCGTTTTTTTGACCATCGTCGGCTGCACGGTAATGCTGAATTCGTCATCCTGGCGCTCGGCGATCCCGAGCAGCTTCATTTCATAGCCAAGCCGTTTGGCATACAAAATATCCTCCCGCGTTACCGAAGAAATACCGCGGACGTGAACGTCGCTGAGCTCGACATTGGTCCTGAAACCCAGCGTGGCGAGAATCGCCATCTTACGGGCGGCGTCAAGCCCCTCGACATCGGAGGTCGGGTCAACTTCCGCATACCCAAGCTGCTGCGCTTCCTTCAGCACATCCTCGTAAGAAGCGCCTTCCTGGCTCATTTTGCTCAAAATGTAGTTGGTCGTCCCGTTCACGATCCCCATAATTTTCATGATCCGGTCGGAGGAGAAGCCTTCGATCAGCGTCCGGATAATCGGGATGCCGCCGGCTACGCTGGCCTCGTAAAACACGTCGCATTGATTATCCATCGCTTTGGTCAAAATTTCCGAACCGTACAGCGCCATCAGATCCTTATTGGCCGTAACGATATGTTTGCCGCGTTCCAGCGCTTCTAAAATGTAAGTTTTCGTCTGATCGACGCCGCCCATCACTTCCACGATGACGTCGATCTCCGGATCGCGGATCACTTCCCACGGATCCTCCGTCAGCTTGGCCCGATCGATCGCGATGCTGCGGGGTTTCTCCAGATTTTTCACCGCAATCTTCTCGATCCGTATCGGAGACCCCACTTGACTGCTCAGATCCTCCTGATGCCCTTCCACGATCCGAACCACGCCGGTTCCCACCGTGCCAAGCCCAAGCAATCCAACTTTCACTGGTTTCACTTCCGATCCCCTCCTGTTATCCAATACGCCCTAGGCAGCGAGCATTTTCTATGATTTCTCTCAACCCTTCCGCGCTCATCAGCCTCAGCCTTGGCCGACGATTTGCGTTCTCCTTACGCCGGGAATGCTCTGAAGCGACTGCAGCATCGCGTCAAACTCCTCGGTGAGCCGGGAGGTCTCCACGGAAATCACGACGTTCGCCCTGCCCTGGAGAGGAATGCTTTGGTTAATCGTCAGCACGTTTCCTCCGGAGCCGGCAATCAGCGCAAGCACCTTCGACAAAATTCCCGAGCGGTGCTCAAGGTCAAAGGAGATGGTCACAATGCTTTCCCGATCGATTTGATTCAATTGATGAATGCCGTCTTTATACTTATAAAAAGCGCTGCGGCTCAAGCCCACCTGCGCCACCGCCTCGTGAACCGTCCTGGCTTCGCCGGCGGCGAGCAATTGCTTGACTTGGAGCGTCTTGACCACCGCTTCGGGCAAAATGTCCTCGCGAACCAAATAATAATGCTCTTTCACAAAACGTCCTCTCCTTAGAGACTTTTGTTTTTACATAGTGGACATTATACCGGAAAGTCGAACAGGTGGCAATGCTTTTACCGTAAATACCGCGAATTTCCGCAGGTGCCGCCGATAGCAAGAAAAGCACCCCAAAGGTGCTTTCTTGATCAATAATAATAACTGCTGCCTTCCACAAACTCGAATTCGAAATCGCCGATGCGTACAGGCGTACCGTCCTTGGCGCCGCGCTTGCGCAGTTCCTCGTCGACGCCCATGTGGCGCAGCGTCCGGGCCAGCTTTAAAATCGCGTCATGCGAATTGAGCTGCATCCGCTTCATCATCCGCTCGATTTTTACGCTTTCCACGATAAATGTCTCGTTTTCCCGCCGGATCGTGAACCCTTCGTCCTCGCGCTTGTCGAGCTTGTAGATTTTCCGCTCCTCCAGCTCGGTCACTTCTTCGATCGCCGGAGCTTCCGGAATTTGGTCGAGCAAATCGGCCGCGCGGTAAACAAGCTCCTGCACCCCTTGGCGGGTTAACGAAGAGATCGCCATAATTTCCAGGTCGCCGCGAACCTCGCTGACCTGCTTGCGGAATTTCTCCAAATTTTCCGCCGATTCCGGCATATCCATTTTGTTGGCGGCGACAATTTGCGGACGATGCTCCAGATCGGCGTTATATTGCCTGAGCTCGTCGTTGATCTTCTGCCAATCGTCAAACGGATCGCGCCCTTCCGAGCCCGCCATGTCGACGACGTGGACAATGAGACGCGTCCGCTCCACATGGCGCAAAAATTCATGCCCCAGACCGACCCCTTCATGAGCTCCTTCAATCAGCCCCGGCAGGTCGGCCATCACGAAGCTGCGCCCTTCGCCGACTTCGACCACTCCGAGATTCGGCGTGATCGTCGTAAAATGGTAGGCGCCGATTTTCGGCTTGGCCGCCGATACGACCGACAGCAGCGTCGACTTTCCGACGCTCGGAAAACCGACCAGCCCGACGTCGGCCATCACCTTCAGCTCCAGCACCACCCAGCGCTCTTCGCCTTCTTCGCCGTGCTCGGCCAGCTCCGGCGCCGGGTTGTTTGGCGTGGCGAAGCGAATATTGCCGCGTCCTCCGCGTCCCCCGCGGGCCACGACAATCTGCTGGCCGTGGCGCGTCAAATCGGCGAGCACCTCCTGCGTATCGTCGTCGATCACGACCGTACCTGGTGGCACGCGGACGATCATGTTTTCCGCATTGGCCCCGTGCTGGCTTTTGTTCCGCCCTTTCTCCCCGCGCTGCGCCTTGAAATGGCGCTGGTAGCGGAAATCCATCAGCGTTCTTAAGCCTTCGTCCACCCGGAAAATGACGTCCCCGCCTTTGCCGCCGTCGCCGCCGGCCGGACCGCCCTCGGGCACGTATTTCTCCCGGCGGAAGGCGACGATCCCGTCGCCGCCGTCGCCCCCTTTGACATAAATCTTCGCTTTATCTACAAACATGCATTCACCTCATTTAAGTTCCCGCAGGAAATCCGCAGCCGAAAAGCGGAGAATTCCGATTCAATCTGTTCGGCCCGAACCCGTTTGCCCTCTGCCCATTCCTCAATATGGCGCCTTAACGCTTCCTTGTTCCCTGATGCGCTCAGGGGATCGAAGCGGACCAGCACCTCACCGTTTTCCTTGGCGATAGACATTTTCAACTGAAGTATTTCTCCCCACGAAGACCGGCCGGTATACTGGTAAGCTCTGACCGTTTCCACGATGGCTTCCGTCAGTTCCTCCGCGTCATCCGCCGTAAGCAGGCAGCCGAGCTGCAGGTCGTCCTCGATATCAACCTCGAGCTGCACCGATCCGTTCACTTCGCGGAACGACTGCAAATAAAACACGAGCGACGGAATGCCGAGCCGCGATATTTTGCTCTCCACGGCCATTCGTCCTTTTATTCTTTCCACGCAGCCTGCCATTTTATCAATTTTGCCCATCTTGATATATCCGTACAAAATCTGCAGATCGTTCATCCAATCATGGCGATGGTGGCTAAGCGTCGCTGCAGCCGTCCGCTGCACGGATTCCAGCAAATGCTTCCGCTCGCTCTCCGCCTGTTTGCGGACATGCCGAACATACATCCAGAACAAGACGAAAAGACAACCGCTTATTACCGCATGTCCGATCGGCGACTTCACGAAATAATGGAGGGCCAGACTCGCGATCGCAAGCAGCACGCCGATCGTCGGCACCGTGAACCGATGTTTCATCATTTCCCCGTTCCCCTAACGAATTGGGTGAGCTTGCCACCCTGGCATCATAACCCAGTATAACATAAACCCGGCCTGAAAATCGCTCGACTTATGTCGTCCATGACATCAAAATACCGACATATTTAAAAAAGCCCTGGCACTTGATTGTGCCAGGGCTTTGCAGCTGCGTTCCATACGGTCTTCGCCGCTTAGGCTTCAACCGTAGCCGCTACCGGAGCGGTTTCTACAGGGTAGACGCTCACTTTCTTACGATCGCGACCCCAACGCTCGAATTTCACAACGCCGTCGACTTTGGCGAACAGCGTATCGTCGGAACCGATGCCTACGTTCGTTCCCGGATGAATTTTCGTACCGCGTTGACGAACGAGGATGCTTCCGCCCGTCACGACTTGACCGTCAGCACGTTTCACGCCAAGGCGTTTCGCGATGCTGTCGCGTCCGTTTTTCGTGGAGCCTACGCCCTTCTTCGAAGCGAACAACTGGAGATCCAATTTCAACATTGTAGTCTACCTCCTTCTTTAAATGATGACGTCCTGTATCTGAATATACTTCCCATATGATTCTTCGATACTCTTCAGCATAACGACAAGGGATGCAAGCAGCAATTGCACCTGTTCCTCGGCTTCCGGCCGAACTTCGAAAGGAAGACTCGCGCTTAGAAAGCCGTTCTTCATCCGGGAATCCATCACGACCGCCGTCAGCTCCTCAATGGAGTTGACCGTACCAACGGTAACGGCCGAAACGCCGGCGCATACGATGTCTTCCCCGGCCTTGGCGTAGCCGGCATGACCTTCTACCTCAAAGCCCGCGATGCCGTTATCCTGCCTGCGCAAAATGGAGACGATAATCAATTACCGCACCTTCTTACGCCTGGATTTTCTCGATCGTTACTTTCGTGTACGGCTGGCGATGACCTTGTTTTTTGTGGTAGTTCTTTTTCGGTTTGTATTTGTAAACGACCACTTTTTGGCCTTTGCCGTGTTTTTCGACTTTCGCCGTAACAGTAGCGCCGGATACGAGCGGAGTTCCCGCCACCAAACCTTCGCCTTTGGATACTGCCAACACACGGTCGAACGTTACGCTCGCGCCGTCCTCTGCGTTCAATTTCTCGATGTAAAGCACATCGCCCTCTTGAACACGGTATTGTTTACCGCCGGTTTCGATAATTGCGTACATTTGCTTGCACCTCCTCATGTCTCAGACTCGCCTGATTCAGGTGCCGCCGTCCGAAGGAAAGCGGACTTGTCGACCCGACCGGAGCGGTTACAGCATGTGCACAAGACTGTACTTAGTGACACATACTTTACTATAATAGCATGTGATGCGAACAATATCAATTTGTTTTTCAGCCAAGATCATAACGAATTTTCCGCACGAATCCTTTTTCGCGTCATCTCCAACAGTCCGAGCCGCGTCCAGCCCAAAATATGATGCTGCGTCCGGTCGCCGTACATCGATTGCTCCAGCCGCTCCCAAACGGCCGCACGATGCTCATCGCGGTCCATGTCGATGAAATCGATGATAATGATCCCGCCGGTGTCCCGCAGGCGGACAAGCCGGGCGATTTCCTGAGCCGCCTCCAAATTCGTCCGATACACCGTGTCTTCCAAATCGGCGCCCCCGATGTATTTCCCCGTATTCACATCGATGACGGTTAAAGCTTCCGTCGTGTCCCAAATGAGATAACCTCCGCCGGGCAGCCAAACTTTCCGCTGGAAATCCTTGTCGAGCTGCGGCTTGACCCCGTAATGCTCAAACAGAGGCGGTTCGCCTTCGTATACGATGATCCGCGGCGATTCTCCGGGCAGCATTTTGCGCAAAAAAGCCAGCGCTTCGTCGGCCTGTTCCGGACAATCCACGATGAGCTCGTCCGTTTCCGGGCTGTAGACGTCCCGCATCAACCGCTGCACGACGCTTAAATCCTGATGCAGCAAAGCGGGAGCCACAGCGTCCCCGGCTTCCTGCAGGATCGAGGTCCACTGCCCCCGCAGCAGGTCCAGGTCTTCACCGATTACCTCGCCGGCTTCGTCCTCGGCCACCGTCCGCAGAATGAGTCCTTCCTCCTCTTTCCTTAATGCCTCGCCAACCGTTTTCAGCCGGAATCTTTCTTCCTCGCGGCCGATTTTTTTGGAAACCGCGACGTAACCGGCGGTCGGCATATAAACCAGCCAGCGTCCGGGCAAGGAATAATGGGTCGTCACCCGCGCTCCCTTATTGCCGATCGCTTCTTTTACGACCTGAACGACCAGCTCGTGACCGGGCTTCAACAGCTCAGTAATGGCCGGCTTCGGTTTTGGCTGTTTTTCCAAATGCGGATGAAGCACATCGTCAATATACAGAAACGCGTTTTTTTTCTGTCCTATATCCACAAAAGCGGCCTGCATGCCGGGAATGACATTAACGACTTTTCCTTTAATAAAGCTGCCGACCAGTCCTCTGTTCTGAGAACGCTCCGCCGCATACTCCACCAGCTTGCCGTTTTCCAGAAGCGCCACCTCGGTAGAGCCGGATCCGCAGTGAACAATCATCCTTTTCATGATCTCACCTTTCTAACGTTCTAGCAGAATCATACCTGTATCATTATATCAAAGAATCATTCAGCCGCGCTGAGACTAAAGATTCTTTAATCTTAAAAAGGAGGAAATGACGCGCTGTTCCGGTACAACGGCAACGATATTCCCTTGATGATTCATGACGTATATAAAATGGTATTTTTCCCGTTTAAATAGACGCAAGATATGGTCCAAAGGTTTCGCTTTTTCGGCAACAATCGGCTGGGCTAAAGTCCCGTTCATCAGATGCCTGGAAAAGCTCCGGTCCCGGTTCACGAGAAAGCGCAAAAACCGGTAAGGAATGTTCCGGTAATCGACGGCATTCGAATAGAATAAAAAAATGCCGATCATCAGCATGTTAAGCTGCGGTCCTTCCTTAAGCAGCAGGAGCGGCAGCAGCGCGTAGGCGATCAGCATGGCGCTGAACAGCAGGCTGATGCGGTGCGACCAGACCAGCGTGGCGTGGTAAGGAAGCAGGAGGCTGCAGAGGGCTTGGCTGATTTTTCCGCCGTCCAGCGGCAATATCGGCAGCAAATTGAATAAAGCGATCAAAATATTGCTTTGGATAAAATAGTCCAGAAAAGGCCCGTCCCACAAACCGGCCGCGTGCAGGAGCAAAGACGCGAGGATGAGCAGCGCGTTTTGCAAGGGCCCCGCCAAGGCGATGGCGATTTCCCGCCCGGCCGTCAAGTCTCCCGCATCCTCCATGACGGCAACGCCACCGAAAGGAAGCATTTGCACGGACAGCACGCGGATTCCGTACATTCGCGCCGCGGTCACGTGGCCAAGCTCATGGATAAAAACGATCGCAAACAAGGAAAGAAGCTCCAAGAAATGACCGGTCAATACCGACATGAGCATAATGATGACAAACAGGGGATGAAAGGAAATCGTCATTCCGCTCCATTTAATCAAACGGGATCACATCCGCCGGATCAATATACCGGTCATCTTTTTGCAGTGCAAAATAGAGGGTAGGAAGCGGCGGTACCGTTCCCGTTGGAAGCGTGCCGACGATATCGCCCCCTTCCAGCCAATCCCCTTGTTCGACGGCAACCTGCTCCAGGCGGCCGTAGACGGAGATAAATCCATCGGCATGCTGGACCGTGACGGTCTCGCCCGTCGCCGGATCCCGGGTTACGCTGAGAACCCGGCCGGTTCCTATGCTTTTTACCTGAACCACCCCGTTCTCCGCGCGCTCGGGAATAATTTCCACCCCCTTCAAGCTGAGCGCAAACGAACCGGCAGGGCTCCCGGAGACAGGAGCAACGAATCCGCTCGTTGCCCCAACCTTAACCCCGTTGTCTTCATGGTGCTTAAAAATCGGAATAAACGACGGCGCGCCGCCGAAATAACGTTCATACCAAGCTTCTGCCGCCGAAAAATCCATCTCCACGGTAAGCGAATGCGCCACAAACGCCCGAATCGGAAGCGACCAGGAAGGTTCGTACCGTTCAATTCCCCAAATTCCCAGAAACAGCAGCGCGCTGATCACAAGCCGAGCAAACATCGTCGTCCAAAAAGAAGAACGGCCCCCTGCAGGGGACGGGGGATCCTCTTTGCCGCCAAAACCGCCGTAAAGCTCCTCCCACCGGCCTTGCCCGCGTTTCCACAGCAATTCGGGATCGCGTTCGGGGCCGAATCCTGAAGTCCCGGTTGTTCCGGTTGTTCCGTTTTTCCCGGTATTCCCGGTATTCCCGGTTGCCCCGGTTTCGCCGGTTTCGCCGGTTTCGCCGCTCTGCGGATGTCCTCCAGGACGGGCTCCTGCTTGGCCTCCCATCGAGCCTCCCGGCCCAAGCCGAGCCGTGCCGTAACTGCCGGAGTCCCGTCCCCCATCCGGGAGGAGAGGACCGGCCTCCATCGTCAGCTGTCTAATCCGCTCCGCTCTCCGTTTTTTCACATTTGATTTCACGTCCATCGCTTCAGTCCCCCCGGTCAAGTCAGGCGTTTCGTTGGGTGGCGTCCCCGAACCGCAGTAGCCCGCTCGAAATATCTGGTACTAATATTTTTATGAAGGGCTTGGCCGGAATATGAACAAGAGACTATACGAAACGCAAAAGTGCAGGCGGTTCTTGTCGAAACCTAGCGAAACAGGCGGTTCAAATGCAGAAGTGCATTTCATATCCAGTCAAAGGATGCTTTTTTAGCAGATGGCCGTAAATCAGATGCACTTTTTCATTTCGCCAGCTCAAAAATGGGGTTTGGGCGGAAAATCAAATGCATTTTTGCAGTTGATTCACTCCAGGGCGTGCACAGCAAAAAAACCGGCGCCAGGCACCGGTTTGTTCACTCCACCTTATACTTTTCCTGATGCAGCATAATGCTGAACACCAGCCCGATACACAGCATGTTGATCAACAGCGAGGTTCCCCCGTAGCTGATAAACGGCAGCGTAATGCCGGTAATCGGCATCAGACCGATCATCATGCCGACGTTTTCGAAGATTTGAAACAGGAACATCGCCACGATCCCGACGATGATGTAGGCGCCTCTTTTGTCGATGCAGCGCAGCGCGATGAGGATCATCCTGTAAATAAACAAAAAATAAAGCAACAGCAGCAGCGAAGAGCCAAGGAACCCAAACTCCTCGCCCACCACGACAAATATCGAGTCCGAGTAAGGATACGGCACGAATTTTTTGTTTTTCAGTTCGCCCTTCATGTACCCGTCGCCGAGCAATCCCCCGGAACCGATGGCGATCTTGGCATAGTTCGATTGGTGTTTGTCGTCGTTTGAAGCCTGGTCCGGATTGATAAACGTATTGATCCGCTGGTACCAATGCACCTTCTTATGGCTTTCCAAATAATCGCGGATCTGTTCATTGTAGGCGTTAAACAGCGTCACAAACACAATCAAGGCCGCAACGGCGGCCGTCAGGGCGATCAGCACGTGGCTGTATTTTGCATTGCCGATCCACAGCATGCCAACCAATACCACCAGATAGATAATCGCGTTGCCGAGGTCCGGCTGAATAAGCACCAGAAAAAATGGGACCAGCGAGATTACTGAAATCGGCACGATATCGCCGCGGAAGCGTAAGGCCTGACCCTGCCTCTGGCCAAGCAGATACGCCGTGACCAGAATCAGGATGACCTTAACCAGCTCGGCCGGCTGAAACAGCAGGCTGCCGATCCGAAACCAGCTTCGCGCCCCGTTGATTTCCGGCGCAAGCAAATACACCAAAATAAGCAGCAGACAACCTGCCCCGTAACCATACCAACTGTAACGAAGCAGGAAACGATAATCGACCAGCGCCATCCCGAACACGACAATAAAGCCGAGGATATAAAAAATAACGGTTCTTAAATCATAGCCTTGAAATTCCGAATCGTACGGAGCAATGGCACTGCGGACCAAGAGGGTGCTGAATACCATGAACAAGGCCAAAATTCCGACCATCACCCAGTCCAGCTTTTTCAGTTTAAACAACAACGGAGATCAACCCATTCCGAAAAACTTCTTGAAGCGCGTAAATACGCCCTTCTTTTGATCGAGCAGCATCAGGGGCACCGTATCTCCCAAAATGCGCCGCGCGATGTTGCGATAGGCGATGGCCGCCGGCGAATCGGGGTTCATGACCGTCGGTTCGCCGCTGTTGGCCGCTTTGATGACTTTCTCGTCATCCGGTACGATGCCGATCAGATCGATGTTCAGCACCTGCAAAATCCCTTCGATATCCAGCATATCCCCGGCCTTCATCATGTTTACCTTGATCCGGTTGACGATGAGCTTGGGCGCGCCGATATGCGAATTTTCCAGCAGGCCGATGATCCGGTCCGCGTCGCGGACGGCGGCGTGCTCCGGCGTCGTCACCACGATCGCCTGATCCGCTCCGGCAATCGCGTTTTTGAAGCCCTGCTCAATGCCGGCCGGGCAGTCGATAATGACGTATTCGAAGTCCTTCTTCAGCTCAAGCACGATGTCTTTGACCTGCTCGGGCGAGATGGCGTTTTTGTCTTTCGTCTGGGCGGCAGGCAGCATGTACAGCTCGTCGAACCGCTTGTCCTTCACTAGCGCCTGGTTCAACCGACAGCGGCCTTCGGCTACGTCGATCAAATCGTAGATGATCCGGTTCTCCAGCCCCATGACCACGTCCAAATTGCGCAGCCCGATGTCCGTATCGACCAGGCACACTTTTTTGCCCAGCAGCGCAAGCGCGGTTCCGATATTGGCCGAGGTCGTCGTTTTGCCGACGCCGCCTTTGCCGGACGTAATTACGATAGCTTCTCCCATCATTCACACCCCTTTAAACACGTTAAAATCCGGTCTGACCCGGGTCATATTGACGATTTTGTCGATTTGCATTTTCCCGTCCCGCAAAAAAGCGAACTCCATACTCGTCTCCCGGTTTTCCCATTCATCCGGAGGCCGACTGATCGTTTCGGCGATCCTCAGCTGCGTAGGGGCCAAAAAGGAAGCGGCGATAACCGCTTTCTCGTTGCCGGTAAAGCCGGCGTGGGCCATCCCCCGCAGGGCGCCGAGGATCAAAATGTCCCCGGTAGCGCAAATCGTCCCGCCGGGATTTACGTCTCCGATAAACAGCAAATTCCCGTCATGGTGAAGCACCTGCCCCGACCGGACGATCCCGGCGAGCGTCTTCACCGCGCTTTCGTCTTTTTCCTGCGCGATCGCGGGCATTTCGATGGAACGGACAAGCAAATTGCCTTTTTGCTTCAATATATCAAGAATCATTTCTTTCTGATCTTCGGTAACGAGCCTCATGCCAAGCTTCACGTCCACGTGGATGATCGGCCCCGTCAAAATATGCTGATGGCTAAACTCCAATTTATAACGGAGTTCCTCCAGAAGACTTGAGAAATCGCACTTGTCGTCCAGCAGGAAAACCAGGCCATCCTTGATTCCTTTGATCGTCACGTGGTTCGATTTCACCGTCATTAGCCTGTCCCTCCCTCCTAATCAATTCGTGCAGGAGCGGAAAAGTTCCTGCTTGGGCGGCAAGGAAAAGTACGCGGGCGTCAAGCCTTCTCCTCGGGGGAACGCCGTTTGGCCATTAGTTCGAGCTGCTTGCGCAGGGGGACGTAAATCGCCAGCGCAAACAGGAACTGAACGAACAGATTGGGGATGATATGGTTCTGGAGCGCCCAGGTATACGGCCGATGCGTTAATTCGAACAGGGAATAAGTGCCGAACAGAATGGAATCAAACAGCAGGCTGCCGAAAATTACGATAATCATCATAAGCGGCATAGGCGCCCGCTGCGAACGGGATAAAAGGCCCATCAAATAGCACGACAATCCCATGGCGAAGGAATACGCCCCGATCAGCGCCCCGTAATAAACGACATCGTGAAGCAGCCCGAAAATGAGCCCCATAACCATTCCCGCATGCCGATGGTCATACACCGAAACGAACAAAAGGCAGATATAAACCAAATGGGGGACGATCCGCGCATGCCATGGGCCGGGAATCAGCCAAGGCACGATGGTTCCTTCCAAGATAAACAAAACGAAGAGCAGCAGGATCAAAATATACTTTCGTTTATTCACTGCCTTCACCTTCCGGCATTTCCGGCATTTCCGGCGTGAACACGACGAACAGCTCCTTCCAGTCGGTAAAGCTGGCCGCCGGCTTAACGGTCGCCGTATACGTCAGGCCGTATTCGCCAACCTGAATATCCTTCACCGTGCCGATGATCATGCCGCGGGGAAAAGCGCCGCCGACGCCCGAAGATACGATAAGATCCCCTTTTTTAAGCGGAGTCCCGTCCTCAATCCGGGTCATGAGAAACATGCCTTTCTCCTTGTCATATGTCTCAATCATCCCGAACACGTCGTTTTCTTTGCCTTGCGCCGTCACGGCGATTCCGTTCGAATTCGGGTCTTTGGCGTCCATCGAGGTCGCCAGCCTTACGGTGGAAGTAAAGTTGCTCACGCGGCTAATCACGCCGACCAGCCCTTGATCCGAGTGAACAGCCATCCCTTCTTTAACGCCTTCGCGGGCGCCGATATCCAATACGATCGTGTTGTTCACCGGATCATCGTTGACACTGATAACATGGGCGATTTTCCAGTCATAGTTGTAAAGCTCTTTTTGCGCATTTGTAAAATCGAGTTCTTTCTGTAACCGCTTGTTCTCTTGATCAATCCAGTTATAAGTTGCCTTATCCCGGGTATAATGGGCTAATGCAATTTTAAGCTGCTCGTTTTCTTCCTGCAGCGCGCGCAGGTTCGCGATATCTTCAAACAAGCCCGCTATGTAGCTAGCGGGCTTGTAGAACACGTATTGCACGAAGCCAACCGTGTCTTTGACGAATTTTTCCGGCCAGGACAAGGAGGTTCTCGGCCCCAGCGTAAAACCCATAACCGCAATAAACAAAATAAGTCCCATGAGCAAAATAAACAATCTTTTATTGCCTAGCAGCTTAAACAGTTTCAGCACCCTCCAACCTTACGTTTTCTTGATTAAAACGGCATAGGCCGCCCAATTTTACAAGGACGGCGCCGCTTCGTGATAAGGGGTGTTTGCATCGTTATGGCGATGGATCAGCGTCTGGAGCGAAGAGCGGAGCTGCTCTTGGATTTGAACAAGTGGATGTTGTCCAAAGCGCGGCCTGTGCCGATCGCTACGCAATCCAGCGGATTTTCGGCCACGATGACGGGCATTCCCGTTTCTCCGGCCAGCAGTTTGTCCAGATTGCGGAGCAAGGCGCCGCCGCCGGTTAACACGATGCCCCGATCCATAATATCGGCGGCAAGCTCCGGCGGGCATTTCTCAAGCGTAACCTTGACGGCTTCGACGATCGCGCCGACCGTATCGCCGAGCGCTTCGGAGATTTCGTCCGAGGTGATCGTGATCGTCTTCGGAAGCCCGCTCACAAGATCGCGCCCGCGAATTTCCATCGTCTCGACCTGCTCGAGAGGCATAGCCGAACCGATGTCCATCTTCAGTTGTTCCGCGGTTCTTTCCCCGATCATTAAATTATATTGACGTTTGATATATTGGATGATCGCTTCATCCATTTCATCCCCGGCCACACGCACCGATTTGCTCGTGACGATGCCGCCGAGCGAAATGACCGCCACTTCGGTCGTGCCTCCGCCGATATCGACCACCATGCTCCCGGTTGGTTCCCAAACCGGCAGATCGGCCCCGATCGCCGCGGCAAAAGGCTCCTCGATCGTATAGGCTTCGCGGGCTCCGGCCTGCTTCGTCGCGTCCTCGACGGCGCGTTGCTCAACCGCCGTAATTCCCGACGGCACGCAAACCATTACATTCGGATGGCGTTGGAACAGCGAACGCTGCTTCTGCGCCTGGTTGATAAAGTATTTAATCATCGTCGCCGTCGTATCGAAATCGGCGATAACCCCGTCTTTCATCGGTCGAATCGCCCGAATGTTGCCGGGTGTCCGGCCGATCATCTTTTTGGCGGATTCACCGACGGCGACGATATTTTTCGTGTCGGTATGTATCGCCACTACCGAAGGTTCTCTTACGATAATTCCTTTACCGCGCGTATAAACGAGCGTGTTCGCCGTCCCCAAATCGATTCCCAAGTCTTTCGTAAAGCCACCCAACATGCTGTTTTCTTCCTTTCCTTCTGTATCTAAACTATTATATTACATCAAGCCCTGCTCCTTCAAACTGACAAATTTTCCATCTCCGATAACGATATGATCCAGCACGTCGATGCCTACGATCTCTCCGGCTTCGCAAAGCCGGTTGGTCATCCGGATATCCTCGGCGCTCGGGGTCGGATCGCCGCTCGGGTGATTGTGCGCGCAGACGACCGAGGCGCTGCCGCATTTGATCGCGGCGCGAAACACCTCGCGCGGATGAACGATGGAAGCGTTAAGGCTTCCGATGGAAAGCGTCTCTTGAGCAATGATATGATTTTTCGTATTCAAAAAAAGACAAACAAAATGTTCCTTCTGCAAATAACGCATCTGTTCCATCAGCAGCTCCGCCGCAATATGCGGGCTGCGGATCGTTTCGGACTCCGGCAGCCTTGATTTGGCCAGCCGCCGTCCCAGCTCGATGCCCGCTTTGAGCTCGATCGCTTTCGCCGGGCCAATTCCCTTGAGTTGGACCATTTCGTCCAAGCTAAAATCAACAAGACCGCGAATGCCGCCGATTTCCGACAACACGCGCTGGGCCATGTGAATCGCCGATTCGCTGCGCGTGCCCGTTCGAAGCAATATCGCCAGCAGTTCCGCGTTGCTGAGCGCTCCCGGGCCAAACTCCATCATGCGTTCTCTTGGCCGTTCCTCCATGGGAAGGTCCCGGAGCATGTAAGAAGTGGATTTCATGCACAATCCCTCGCTTCCGATAGTTTATAAGCTAAGCCCGGGAATTCCCGGGCATGGCTTCAAAGCGTCTCGCGGAAGGATATGCTTTACCACTTCCAGGCGGCCTTTCGGCAAAAGTACGGTTGACCGCCGATCTCATTTAAATAAGTGTTCAAAAAGTCAGGTTTTCAGCACCGAGAAGGTTGGATGAAGCCAGGGACGTCAGGAGCGGAGCGTACGTTTTGGGTACGTGAGCAACGGAAGGCCCGGCTGAATTCAAGATTCGATGTCGAATCCGCATCATGACCTGCTTCGTGATCAAAAGATGACTTATTGAACTACCTCTTAAAGTACGCGAATGCCGAAATCCGCCAGCATGTCTACAAGCAAAGATAAAGGTAAACCAACGACATTAAAGTAGCATCCCTCAATGCCGGTCACGATCGTGGCCCCCAGGCCTTGAATGGCGTAAGCCCCGGCTTTGTCCAGACCTTCCCCGCTTCGGGCGTAGGCTTGGACCTCCGCTTCGGTCAACGCCTTCATCGTCACCAGGGTCGAACGGTATTCGACCTTCCTTCTGCCGGTTAAACCGTCCACGCAAGCCACGCCGGTAAATACGGTATGGCTGCGGCCCTGCAGGGAATGCAGCATCTCGGCCGCCTCGGCTTCATCCTTGGGCTTGCCAAGAACAGCCCCGTCGCGGACGACGATCGTGTCGCTTCCGACAATCACCGCATCCCGTTCGGACGATTCCAGCGCATGATAAACCGCATCCGCCTTTCGGCCGGCAAGCTCCATAACGATTTGCTCCGGAGCCCATCCCGGCGGCGTCGATTCGTCCGCGTGGCTGGGTACGACTTGAAACGGGATTTGCAAGGAAGAGATCAATTCACGCCTGCGGGGTGATGTGGAAGCGAGAATAATCCGGCGTAATTGTGCGGTTTCCAATAGCGGACTCTCCTTCAAGGTTTCACAAGGCGGGGACAATCGACAACTTCCCGTTGTCAACCTCGCCATTTTTTGACACTTCCTTATTATAAGATTATTTCATGCTCAATACAAACAGAAAAAAGGCAGGGGAAAGTATTTCCATCCCTCGCCTCGAAAATGCTTCAGCGGTTCTCCCCAGGGTTTACGCCGTGAATGATAACCTGTTCCGCCATAATGAAGCGCATCATCTCGTTTTGCACTTCCCAAAGCAGCGTTTTCGCTCCGCTTTTATTGAATTCTCCCAGGGCTTCGACCGCCCCGTTCATCGCCTTTTCCATCTCCCCGGCATAAGTTTCCAGAGCCGCCGGCCATTTGCCCCGCACCGCGGCCGCGCTCTCAGTCCAGGATTGGTGCATGCGGCCCAATTGCTTAACCTCCTCGTCGCTAAGCGGCTGCGGACTCGCTTCGCTCAGCAAGGATGCCGACGCGGTGCTCAGCAAACGCACGAGCTCGGCGCTTTGCGCCATATACCCTTCGAGCGCTTCCCGGTCGCCCGCAAACTCCGCGCTGGCTGTAGCGGGCAGAGCCACCTCATGCAAAATCAGGTGTACGCCGGCGGCTTTCAATTGGCCGCTCAGCAGTTTGGATTGTTCCCGGTCCGTCGATACGCCCGCGTAGACCCTCTTCTCATCGACCGTATCGCGCGCGGCCGCCAGCCCGGAAGCCTGCAGTTCCTCCTGCGCCAGCTGCACCCCTTGGGCCGTGCTGAACACCCCGTATTGGAGAAAATAATACGTCTGCTCCGGAAGCGCAAAGCTGATCCGAGGAAGCGATTCCTCTATTTTCTCTTCTTCCGCTCCGGTTTGGGCCATCGCCGGAACGCTGGCCGTCTGATCGGCCGCGCTTTGCTCCGGCGTGCCGATCCCTGGCAGCGGGAGCTGCATTTCCTGGTTAAACAGGGACAATACGACATAGCCGAATAAAGCGCCGGTAACGATCGCTCCGGTTAAGGAGCCCGCCACCTTCCAGCCGGACGATCTTGGGGGGCGGGTGTAATAGGGCGTGTCCTCATACCGAGGGCCCCATGGATCGTCACCGTCGTCGCGTATGTTGTATGACTCCGCCGCCTCTCCTCGCTCAAAATCGTCCGCTTCCCTCAGCAAATCGCCCTTGGCCCGCCCCCCCGGAAAAACCGTCAATCCCATGCCGGTATGATCGGTAAAAGGGTCGCCCCACGAATCCACCGTCTCCACCGCGCGGTATCGGGCAGGTCTCTCCGGCGGTACGACCTCGGGTTCTTTGTCCCATAGCGCATCCTCTGTCGGCGCATCCTCTGTTAGCGTATCCCTTGTTGGCATATCTCTTGTTGGCGTATCTCTTGTTGGCGTATCTATTGCCGGGAGTTCAACCATATGCCGCCACGCGACCCCATTGGTTTTTGCATTGTCTTGATCCGGGAGTACGGCACGAACCTCCCGCCCGTTTTGGTCAAACCGGAATGTCATTTTCGCTTTGTTCACGGTCCGCACGCTCCTTGTCCATTCATCTATCCTACTTTATGAGAAAAGAAAGAATGATATGCCTTGGCGTTTGCTAAGATGTCCGTGGATCAAGTCAAGAAAAACCGCCGCCGATAATTCTTTGTCCGAAGAGTGTTTGACGTTTCGGCACGAGGCGGTGCTCTTATTGTATTGATGCCGAATAAATAGCTCCAAAAAGCCAGTTAGCCTGAGAATCTACTGCGAAAAAAATAGGAGCAAAAAATGCCGTTATTCCGGCGATATCAGTCATCTGAGAAATAGTGGGGATTTTTGTCGCCATTTCCCTCGTGGCAAGAAAATTCCCGCTTTCCGGACCATTCTCAACCATTCACAGGAAAATAAATGCATAAATTGTCCTTATTCCAGCGATACCAGTACATTTGGGAGAAATAGAGGCATTTTATGCCGCTATATTCCCTCGTCGCAAAAAAATACCCGTTTTTCGGTCCATTTATTAGGAAATAAGTACATAAAATGCCGCTAATGGAGATAAACATGCCTGGCCCCGCACAATAAGTACATAAAATGCCGCTATTTAGATGGCCGACGGTCGATCGTTCCAGTAAGCTCATTCCCGTAATTCCATAATGCAAAAATGCTCCCCTAAGGGAGCACTTCTAGTGTTTTACGGTATTGCATGATGTTCCGCTTGGCCCAGCTTGGCCGTTAGCTGGACAATCCTTTGGCCAGTTCGTAGCCAACCTTATAAATATCCCCGGCGCCCATCGTGAGCACCAGATCGCCGGGTTGCAGCCGGCCCTGCAGATCATCAAGCACGTCCTGCTTCGTCGGCAGGTAGCGGGCACCGGAGTTGCTGTTTTCCTTGATCAATTCCACCAGCTTCGCGGAATGCACCCCTTCAATCTGCTTCTCCCCGGCCGGGGAGTAGATGTCGGTGATGATCACTTCATCCGCGTCGCCAAACGCCCGGCTGAACGCATCGAGCAGGAAGAAGGTCCGCGTATAGCGCTGCGGCTGAAAGACGGCGATAATCCGTTTGCCCGTTGCTTTGGCCGCCGCGATCGTGGCCTGAATCTCCGTCGGATGGTGGGCGTAATCGTCGATGATGAGGATGCCGTCCATTTCCCCCAGCACCTGAAAACGCCGCTTCGCCCCATGGAATTTCTGCAGCGCCTCGGTAATATCCTCGAACGGAATCCCCGCTTCCAGGCAGACGATGATTGTAGCCATCGCATTATACGCATTATGCCGGCCCGGAACGGACAATTCGACCGTGCCCAACTCCTCGCTGCCGCGTCTCATCTTGAACGTGACACAGCGATCGCCCAGCTCAATGTCATGGGCCGAATAATCGCAGTCCGTTTCGATGCCGTAAGTGATCATGCCGCACGAAAGGCTTGGCATCAGCTCCTGCACATTCCGGTCATCGCCGCAAACGACCGCCCTGCCTCCCGGTTTGATCTGGTTCAGAAATTGAACATATGCTTCCTTAAGACGGCCGAAATCGCCGCCGTAATTTTCCAAATGGTCGGCCTCAATGTTGGTCACAACGCCAATCCAAGGATGATACTGCAGGAAGGAGCCATCGCTCTCGTCCGCTTCGGCGACGACGAACTTGCCCTGCCCCGCTTTGGCGTTCGTACCGACATCCATCAGTTCGCCGCCGATAATGTAAGTGGGGTCCGCCCCGCAACTCTCCATCACCAGCGCGATCATCGACGAGGTCGTCGTTTTGCCGTGCGTCCCGGCAACCGCGATCCCGCTCCGTTCATTCAGCAGCCGGGCGAGCATTTGCGAGCGATGCAGGATCGGGATTCCCTGCTCCTGCGCTTCGACCCGCTCCACGTTGTCCTGCGGCAGCGCCGTCGAGTAGACGACCAGGTCTGCTCCGTGCACCTGCTCGGCCGTATGGCCGATATAGATTTTCGCTCCTTTGGCGGCGAGCTTCTCCGTTAACTCCTGGGCTGCGACATCCGATCCGGTGACGGTATAGCCCATTTCCAGCATGACGCGGGCAATGGCGCTCATGCCATAGCCGCCGATGCCGATAAAATGTACATGTTGTTCCGTAGTATTTAACAAAATGGTCACCAGCCTTTTTCAGAATCGGTTTGATGCAAAAGGGCCGCCCGCACGTCCGAAATCAAATACAACGTGCCCGTCACTACCCCAAGATCCTCCCGTTCCGTCCGTGACTCCAAAAGCGAAAGGGCCTTTTTCCAGTCACGTTCCACGATGATTTCCAACTCCGCTTTCGCTTCCGATCCCTTAAGTTCGGTCACGAGCTCATTTAACGCGTCGGCATCCATTTTTCGGCGAAAATCGGGCTCGGTCAGAATAAGCGTATCCACTATTGGTAATATATGCTTGAAGTAGCCGAGATGATGCTTGTTGGCTAACATCCCCATCATCATATGCAGCTTGCGGTAGCGGTAAACTTCCGGAAGGCTTTTCGCCAGCGCCTCCGCGCCTTCCGGATTATGGGCTCCATCCAGCACGATGCGCGGCTCTTCCTTTACCAGCTCAAGACGCCCCGCCCAAAAAGCGGTGCGAAAGCCGTCCAACAGCGGCTCGTCTTCCAAAATAAAGGCCAGATACTGCCGCAGCACTTCGAGGACCATTATCACCCCGGCCGCATTTTTGCATTGATGCTCCCCCTGCATGCCGATGGCGATGTCCAGCTCGCGAAATGGGCCGCGGAAACGCATGGTTTGCACGGCCGCCCCGACATCCAGGCGCTCAAACTTGAACTGTTCGCCAAGCAAATATAGATTCGCCCGCTTGCCAAGGGCCGTTTCCTTCAGCACGGCAATCGCTTCCGGCTGCTCCACGCAGCTTACCACCGGAACCCCGGGTTTGATGATGCCCGCCTTCTCGCGGGCGATCTGCTCGATGGTATCGCCAAGCACGTCCATATGATCATAACCGATATTCGTAATCAGCGAAACAATCGGCGTGACGATATTGGTAACATCCATCCTTCCCCCAAGGCCGGTCTCCCATACCACGACATCAGGATAACAGACCTCGGCGAAATAAAGGATCGCAATGGCCGTGCTGACCTCAAACATCGTCGGCGAGCCGAGCTCGGTTTCGGCGATTTCCCGCACGAGCGGCAACACCCGGCGCGCCAGCTCAAGGAGCGTCTCTTCGGGAATATCCGCTTCGTCATATTGAAAACGGTTCGTAAATTTCGTGATATAAGGGGACGTAAACGTCCCGACATGGTATCCGCATTCGCGCAGCGTCCGGGTGAGAAAAGCGCAGGACGAACCTTTGCCGTTTGTCCCGGCGACATGTATAAATTTCAGTCTCCGCTCGGGATTTCCCAAACGCTCCATCATCAGCTCGATGCGTTCCAGTCCCGGGCGGATTCCGAACGGAATCAGCCCGTTTATCCAGTCGACCGCTTCTTCATAGCTGCCCAGCGCAAGCGGCCGTATATCTTCGTCTGTAAGATCCCCCATGGTCTTCACCTTCATTTTGAATTAGTTTGCCTATATAAGCTGAACGAACTATTGATTGTACGGATCAGGGCAGCCGTGTGAAATGTTCTTACGATCGCTGCCCGCCCCAGATTTCTATGATTAAGTAGATTCATACATGGTAGAAATCTGGTCACAAAGGCGACCACTGCCGTTTCTTCAGAATCATTTCACACTCTTGCCTAACCTTCACATTTCATTAGTTCAACTTATATAGCCCTAGCCCTTCAGTTCCTCGATCCGGGCCAGCACCTTATCGCGTTTTTCGGCATAATCGGCCATCTTGGCGCGCTCCTCCTCGATGACTTTTGCCGGAGCTTTGGACACGAAGCCTTCGTTGGCGAGCTTCTTCTCCACCCGTTCCACTTCCTTGTTCAGGTGATCGAGCTCTTTGTTCAAACGTTCGATTTCCTGCTGGATATCGATCAGCCCGGACAGCGGCAAATACAGCTCGGCCCCGGTCACGACGGCGGTCATCGCCTTGTCCGGAACGGCCGCGGTCAAGGACGCTGCATATTCCGAAGCGTTGCAGAACCGGCGAATATAATGTTCGTTGCGGGCGATCACTTCGAGCGTTTCGGAACTGCTCGGCTTAACGACAAGCTCGATCTTTTTGCTCATCGGCACGTTCACTTCGGCGCGGATATTGCGCACGGCGCGAATGATATCGATCAGCAGATTCATTTCTTGAACGGCGTCCGGAGCTTCCAGAGCCGGATCGTACTCAGGCCATACGGCCAGCGTAATCGTCTCGCCTTGATGCGGCAAATGCTGCCATATTTCCTCGGAAATAAACGGCATGAACGGATGGATCATCCGCAGCGTACGATCCAGCACAAAGGCCAGCACGCCTTGCGTTTTCCGCTTGGCCGCGGCATCTTCACCGTAAAGGGACAGCTTGGCGAATTCGATGTACCAGTCGCAAAGATCGTCCCAAATAAAATTATACAGCAGGCGTCCGGTTTCCCCGAACTCGTATGCGTCGATCAAACGGGTAATCTCTTTGGCCGTCTCGTTGAAACGGTGCAAAATCCAGCGATCGGCCGTCGCCAATTCTCCGCTGATATCGATATCTTCGTAAGCCACGCCGTCCAGATTCATCAAAGCGAACCGGGAGGCGTTCCAGATTTTGTTCGCGAAATTGCGCGCCTGTTCGACGCGTTCCCAACGGAAGCGCAAATCCTGCCCCGGCGTGCTGCTTGTCGAAATCATGTAGCGCATCGCATCCGCCCCGTATTTCTCGATCACTTCGAGCGGATCGACGCCGTTGCCCAGCGATTTGGACATTTTCCGCCCTTCGCTGTCGCGCACGAGCCCGTGAATAAGCACGTCCTTAAATGGAATTTCGCCTTTAAATTCAAGCGACGTAAAAATCATCCGCGCTACCCAGAAATAGATGATGTCGTATCCGGTCACAAGCACATCGGTCGGGAAATACCGCTTCAGGTCCTCGCTGGATTCGTCCGGCCAGCCCAGCGTCGAAAACGGCCACAAGGCCGAGCTGAACCACGTGTCGAGCACGTCCTCGTCCTGCTTCAGATCGTCGCGGCCAAGTTTGGCCCGGGCTTCCTCCTCGTTGCGGGCCACGACCATCTCGCCCGTCGCCTCGCAGTACCAGGCCGGAATCCGGTGCCCCCACCACAGCTGGCGGGAAATACACCAGTCGCGTACGTTTTCGATCCAGTGCAAATAAATTTTTTCGAAGCGGTCCGGTACGAAATTGACGCCTTTCCCGGATTTTTGCGCGGCGATGGCCGCTTCCGCGAGAGGTTTCATTTTCACGAACCACTGCGTCGACAAATACGGCTCGACCACTGCGCCCGTACGTTCGCTGTGTCCGACCTGATGCACGTGATCTTCGATTTTGACGAGAACGCCGAGCTCTTGCAAGTCCTTAACGATTTGCTTGCGGCATTCGCTGCGGTCCAGCCCCTGGTATTTGCCGGCTTCCCCATTCATCGTGCCGCTTTCGTCCATGACGCTTATTTGCGGCAGATTATGGCGGAGGCCTACCTCGAAGTCGTTCGGGTCATGCGCCGGTGTAATTTTAACCGCGCCGCTGCCGAACTCCTTCTCGACATATTCATCCGCGATAATCGGGATTTCCCGGCCGACGATCGGCAGGCGCAGCGTTTTGCCGACCAGCTGCCGGTACCGTTCGTCCTCCGGATGGACCGCTACGGCCGTATCGCCGAGCATCGTCTCCGGACGCGTAGTCGCTACGGTGATGAAGCCGCTGCCGTCGCTGAGCGGATACTGCAGGTGATATAGGTGTCCGTTAACTTCTTTATATTCAACCTCGATGTCGGACAGCGCAGTGCGCGCGGCCGGATCCCAGTTGATGATATATTTGCCGCGGTAGATCAAGCCTTTTTCGTACAGCTTCACGAACACTTCGCGAACCGCTTGGGAAAGCCCCTCGTCCAGTGTAAAGCGCTCGCGCGAATAGTCAAGCGAAAAGCCCATTTTCGCCCATTGCTCGTGGATCGTGGCGGCGTATTGGTCCTTCCATTCCCAGACACGTTCCAGGAACTTCTCGCGCCCCAAATCGTAACGGCTGAAGCCTTGCTCGCGTAGTTTTTGCTCCACTTTCGTTTGCGTGGCGATCCCCGCATGGTCCGATCCCGGCAGCCATAATGCGTCATAACCCTGCATCCGTTTTGTCCGGATCAAAATATCCTGCAGCGTGAAATCCAGCGCATGGCCGATATGCAGCATGCCGGTCACGTTTGGCGGCGGGATTACGATCGTGTACGGCTGCGCGTCCTGACGCTGGCCGGCTTTGAAAAAGCCCCCCTCCATCCAATAACGGTACCACTTCTGTTCGGCCGATTTCGGGTCGTACGTCGTTGGCATTTCCGTTTGACTTTGTTGACCTTGGTTTTCCGTCATACCATTCAACCTCCGTTACAAATAAGCATCGCCTTCGCTTGCCGAAGATAATCCGCGTCCCATGAGACCGCGAGTATTCCCGGCAGCTTCCTGCAAAGCGCCCTTTGCGGCGGGACCTCGCTTTCTTCGGACCCTCGCCGCAAAAAACAAAAAAAGCCTATCGTCTCAAAGGACGAAAGGCTTTACTTTCGCGGTACCACCTTTGTTTCGCGGCATTCATCCTTAATTCGCCGGCCCCATTGATCCGGCAAAAAAGTTGACTCCGCGACACTCAAGCAGATAACGGCTGCTACCGGTCCGTTCTAACGGCTATCTCCGCTCAAACGGACGACTCCCGGGCGACTTCGGCCAGCTAACATCCTGCGGAATCTTTCAGCGTGTGGGTTCCGCTCTCTGAAGGGTTCACTGCCCTACTCTTCCCATTCCAAGTCGTTGACACAATCATTTTGCTTGAATCTATATTATCATAACTTGGAAACCCGCGGGAGTCAATATTTAGCCCTGCATAACGGATCAAACGCCTACGGAATGTACAAAATTTGCCCTTCGGCCAAGTGGTTTTCGGACAGGCGATTGTACAACTGCAGTTCGCGGGAGCTCAGGTGATAGCGCTCAGCGATGTCATCCAGCGTTTCTTCCCGCTGTACGATCACCAGCTTGACCTTGCGGAACGGGGTCTGTTCCTCGCCTCCGTGAACAAAAAGATTCTTCCACAAGAGCTCCTCGCCATCGCCAATTTCCGCCTCGTCAGACGCCGCCGGGGAATACGCCGCTTGCGTCTGCAGATCGTTCTGCGGCCGCGAAGAAATCAGTTTCTTGAGGCCAAAAGGCTCGCTTTCTTTTTCTTCGGTGCTTTTTTTGCTGCCTAGCGCGATCTTCAGTTCTTTTTTCTCCTCAGGGTGCTGCAGCAAAGGATTTTCCGCTTCGGCCTGCGCCAGGTTTTCCGGCAACACGGCGTTATCCGGTTCCTGGACGGCCTCGGCTGCGGCTTTATCCGGCCCGGCCGCAGCTTTTTCCTCTACGGCTTCGGAGAACGAAGGAACGGCAGCTTCTTGCGGTTCCGCCTCGCTTGCCGCTACGTTTGCCAGCTCGTTTTCCGGCGCTTCGAAATGCAGCGGTTCTTTTTTCGCTTCCTTTTTGGCGGCCTCGGTTTTTGCGGCTTCGCTTTTCACCGGTTCTTTTTCGGCGGCTTGGACGGGGGCGGCTTCGGGTTTCACCGGTTCGCTCAAACGGTCCGCGGCTTCCGGCTCGATAAAGGGGAGCATTTCCTGTTTGAACCATGCGTCATTAAACTGCTCAAACTCCGTTTGCTGCAGTATGCCTTGAACCGGGAGGGCGTATTCCTTGTCCGTCCACGGCCCGGCAGACGGTTCTGCGCTTTCCTCCTCCAACCATAGGGAGGTCGGCTCCGGCTCGGGGGCCGGCTTCGGTTTCGGCTCGTCCGGGCTCCGCTTCTCTTTCAGCGCTTCCTCCGGAAACGCCTGCCATTCCGTAAGTTTCGGGACTTCGGGTTCGAAACGGATCTCTTCTTGCTCCGCAAAAGAGAGGCCGCCCGCCTCCTCCTCAGGGCGAACGCCCGGAACGACGTGCGCGGTCGTAAATTCCCGATCCTTCCAGCTATCGGCTTCCACCGCCAGCGAAGATGTCTCGACGCCCTTGAGCGACAAGACGCCGGTAATGTTCAAGCTGCGCGCGCTAAGCAGATCCACATCGAAGTTTTCAATTTCCACCGTGATATCCTCCAACCGGTTCACCCGGCTGAGCGGAATCGTAATTTCTACGGGGATCCAATGCTCCAGGCTGCGGGTCTCTCCTCCCCCCCGATACAAACCGGCCAGTAGCAAATGACCTCTTAATGAAGCATAGTCCTGTCCGGGAATGACCTGAATTTTCGGGAAAAGTTCAATTTCCTCCAGCTCTTCAATGCCGATCACATCTTCCGATAAATGAACGCGCTCGTAAATATCGAAACGAAGACCATAGGATTGATCAGCCAAAACGCTACCTCCTTTCAGCATATCCAAACATGATTCAGCATGCATATGTCATGATCCAAATCATCCTCGTTTAATCTATATGCCTTCGAAAAAGAGTGCATGCCAGCTTTTTGCTACCCGCGGTTTCTGCTCCTGGCCGCATTCATTAGCGTGTACTGCCCCTCACTGACCGCCCGAAAAACTCTTTTTGCCCGTTAACCTATAGAGTACGGGAATCAAGGCCAGCCCGATTGCGGCTACGGCCGTTATGCTAACCGCCTGTTCCGCCGTAATCCTTTCCACTACACTTATTAAGCAATCACTCAATAAATATAGTTAAAATAATTAACCCAGTTGGCAATGCATTCATGGAATCCGCCAGAATTTTCAAGGCATTTTGCAAAGAAATTTGTCCGGTTCTTTTAACCATTCGAGTTCTTGGCTTCAATTTCGGGAGTTCGGCAGAACATGCAGCATACGACAGTCCTTTTCCTGTGCTGCGCTAAGCTTCATTCCACAAACCCAAAAAGTGGTTAAATACAAAACGGGAACAGCCGTGATCAAATACTTATATTTATAACTCAACTTCGCAGAGCAAAAATCAGCTTGAGTCCTTGAACTGAAGGTTTTCAAAGAATTAAGATAGACAGCTTGCAAATTAGAAAAACACTGCTTCGTTTGGTAAAGCGAGAGTGACGAACTTCTACGGCAGATCAACATTCGCTGTCCGGGCGCTTTGCACGATTATCCCTTTTGATCAGGTAGCAGAGAAACAGACTAGCTCGGGAGAAGAAAGTATTTGGTGGAGAAGCAGATAGGTTCGAGATAATGAGACTGTCTTAAGAAGAAGGAATCAGGTTTAAGGGAGGTGAAACAGACCGGACAAGAGATCAAGACAGGAGATCAAGGACAAGACGCGAGGGAAACGAAAAGACCGTGATTTTGCTGTAGCCTGAACCCTTCCGTCTGCAGCAACACCCGCAATGTTCATGCTCACCCCCACCTATCAAGTTAATCCACATCAAACTCCCCCCCACCGTTCCAGCGTCTCGATCAGGCTGCGGCCGCAAGGGGCTGGTTCGGTTGGCGCGCGATCAGCCGGCGGTAAGGGATCGCCGGATCGCCGCACACATCTGCAGCAACTTTTGCTGCATCGTTTCTTCCGCTCCGGACAGTCCTCCGGGCAGGCGCAGCCGACGGCGTCCAGTGTACTCGTTTAGGTACGCCTGCAGATGCTTCAGTCCCAAGGCTCCATACCAAACGTACGTTCTCTTATCAAGCCGAAAATCTCACCTGAACCGCCTCATTTTTTCCTCGTATTTTTTTTCTTCTCTTTTTTTGAACCCTTGACTTGCTCTAGCCCCATCCCCTGCTCCATGAACGAAAGGGATAATCGTGCAAAGGCAAGCAGCAGGCAGGAACACCAAGACACCAACGCTTTAGACAGTCCCTTTAACAGGCCCCCTCACCTGGTGTCGATTTGTGACACTGCTAAAAACGGCTACTGTGCAAAAGGTAGATGCGCTGACCCCGCCGGATCGTGACGCCTCTACATCGTTGACGCTTCCATGCTTCCATAGTTGCTCGACTCGGATCAACGAAAGTAGCCCAAAAAGCCGGGAAGTCACTGTCCGCCTCTGATTCAGCGTCAACTCCGGCAATGGATTGCTGCTTTACCCAGCCACATCAAGGCTTGTCTGCCGATTTTTTGCTGCGCAAGTTGAGTTATAAATAAAAAAAGCTGCGGCTAGCGAAGCTTCGCACGCAGCTTTTCCAGCGCATCGGGCCAGGGATCTTCAACTTCCACGGTCTCTCCCGTGAGCGGATCGGGAAAGGTCAGGCGTTCCCCGTGCAGCGCCTGGTGCGGTAAGCGCGCCGTGCTTCCTCCATAAAGCGCGTCGCCGATAAGAGGATGGCCCGCGGCGCTCAGGTGAACGCGGATTTGATGCGTTCGTCCCGTCTCCAGCGTAAGCCGGACCAGACTGGCGTCATGAGCCGGATACACCTCGACGAGTTCCACCCGGGTCAGCGCCGGCTTGCCTGTCGGCGAAACCCGGCGCCGCTGCTTGTGGTGGCGGTCCCGCCCGATCGGCTGATCGATGACCTTCAGATCCCGGCTGACAATGCCATGGACGAAAGCGATATACGTCCGGCCGATCTCCTTGCGGCTCATCGCCTCGTCCAGCTTGAGCTGGGCGTATTCGTTTTTGGCGAACAGCACCGGTCCGGACGTGAAATCGTCCAGGCGGTGGATATGCGCGGCCGCCACCGCTTCTCCGCGGCCGGCGTACAGCGCGGCGACCATATTGGCTAATGTGGCTTGCGGGGCCCCCGGCTTCGCAGCCGCGCCAGTTCCGCTGCCGTCCGGATGGACTTTGACCCCGGCCGGCTTATGTACGACGAGGCTAAAATCGTCCTCGTACAAAATCGCAAGCTGTTCAGCTTCCGCTTCTACCGGAGCGAATCCGGACTCTCTTGGCGGAAATACCCGCAAGCGCAGCCGATCCCCGGCCAGCTTGACGCCGCCTTCGGCCTGCAGCCGCCGCAGCAGCTTGGGGGGAGCGCCGTAGCTCCCCTCAAGCCAGGCGAGGGCAGCGGCAAGCCGGTCCTGCCCCTCGGCTGGCACCAGCTTGCCAGGCATCAGCTCCAGCCACTCGCCCCGGCGCACGGTGGAAATCCGCGCGTTCACAGCTTTTGCAGCGCGCGGCGGTGCGCTTCGATCGTCAGCTCGATATCCTCGTCGGTATGCACGCCGGATACAAACATGCCTTCGAACTGCGAAGGCGCCACATTGATCCCTTCCTCCACCAGCGCGGCGAAATAACGGCGGAACAGATCGAGGTCGCTGCTTCTGGCCGTTTCATAGTTCACTACTTGCCGGTCGGTGAAAAACGGGCACACCATCGAGCCCACGCGATTGATCGTGCACGGAATGCCGCGCTCCTTGGCGTTTCGCTCGAATCCGTCCGCCAGCTTGGCGGAAAGCCGCTCCAGCCGCTCGTACACCTCCGGCGTCAGCAGCGACAGCGTCGTGTAGCCGGCGGCCATCGCCAGCGGATTGCCGCTCAGCGTGCCGGCCTGGTAAATCGGGCCCGTCGGGGCGATTTGCTCCATGATTTCGCGTTTACCGCCGTAGGCGCCGACCGGCAGGCCGCCGCCGATCACCTTGCCAAGGCAGGTCAAATCCGGCGTGATGCCGAAACGCCCTTGGGCGCAGTTCATATGAACGCGGAAGCCCGTCATGACCTCGTCAAAAATCAGCAGGCTGCCGTACTGGCTCGTGATTTTACGCAGTCCTTCCAGGAAGCCGGGCTGCGGCGGTACAACGCCCATGTTGCCGGCGACCGGCTCCACGATCACCCCGGCGATTTCTTCGCCGAAGCGCTCGAAAGCCAGCTTCACCGATTCCAGGTCGTTATAGGGCACCGCAATCGTGTTCGCGGCCACGCCTTCCGGCACGCCGGGGCTGTCCGGCAAGCCAAGCGTGGCCACGCCCGAGCCCGCCTTGATCAGCAGGCTGTCGGCATGGCCGTGATAGGAGCCTTCGAACTTCATGATTTTGCTGCGTCCGGTATAGCCGCGAGCCAGCCGGATCGCGCTCATCGTCGCTTCCGTTCCCGAATTGACCATGCGCACGACGTCGATCGAAGGCACGCGTTCCGCGACCAGCCTCGCCATCTCCGTTTCCAGCAGCGTAGGCGCCCCAAAGCTCGTCCCTTTCGCCGCCGTCTCCTGCAGCGCTTTAACGACCTCCGGGTGTGCGTGCCCCATAATCAGCGGGCCCCAGGAGCCCACATAGTCGATAAAGCTGTTTCCGTCGATATCGTACACGCGGGAGCCGATCCCGCGGTCGATGTACATCGGCGTCAAGCCGACCGATTTAAACGCCCGCACAGGGCTGTTTACGCCGCCGGGCAGCACCTTTTTCGCCTCTTCAAAAGCCTGCCGGGAACGCTCTTCGCCCCGCCGTCCGATCGTGTGATTCATGCCGAATCCCCTCCTATGGATCTTATCTTCCTAACCAACCATCCTGATTAACATCCGGTTAACGTTTCTCGCGCAGCCACCGCGCCATGTCTTTGGCAAAATAAGTGATAATAATGTCCGCGCCGGCGCGTTTCATCCCAAGCAGCATTTCCGTGACGATCGCGCGTTCGTCGATCCAGCCTTTTTGCGCGGCCGCTTTCACCATCGAATATTCGCCGCTGACGTTGTAGGCCACCAGCGGCAGATCAAACTCGTCCTGCAGCATGCGCAAAACGTCCATAAACGCCAGCGCCGGTTTGACCATCAGCATATCCGCGCCTTCCAGCACGTCCGATTCCGCCTCGCGCAGCGCTTCCCGCGCATTGGCCGGATCCATTTGATACGTTTTGCGGTCGCCGAACTGCGGCGCGGAATCGGCCGCTTCCCGGAACGGCCCGTAAAAAGCCGAAGCGTATTTGACGGAATACGACATGATCGGCACATGGGTGAAGCCCGCTTCATCGAGTCCCGCACGGATCGCCTGCACGAAACCGTCCATCATATTGGACGGGGCGATGATGTCCGCGCCCGCCTTCGCCTGCGAAACTGCCGTTTTCACGAGCAGCTCCAGCGACTCGTCATTCAGCACATCCCCGCATACATGACCGTCCCGTTCGTAGGTGTGCACCATCCCGCAATGGCCGTGATCGGTAAATTCGCAAAGACAGGTATCGGCGACCACGAGCAGATCCGGATAACGCTTTTTAATCACCCGCGTGGCCTCCTGCACGATGCCGTTATCGACAAAGGCCGACGTGCCCACGGCGTCCTTCGTTTCCGGAATGCCGAACAGCAGCACCGCCGGAATGCCCAGGTCGACGATGTCTTTTACCTCCTCCTCCAACGTATCCAGCGAAAAATGAAACACGCCGGGCATGGAAGGAATCTCGTTTTTCACGCCGCTGCCGTACGTCACGAAAATCGGTTGAATAAAGTCGTCCACCGTCAGCACTGTCTCGCGCACCATTCCGCGAATGGCGGCCGATTGCCGCAAACGGCGATGTCTTACAAATGGATAGTTCATCGCATTAACCTCCTGTATTGAAGCGGAAACATGTCCCGCTAGTGCATTAAAAGCTGGATTTGAGCAAAAGAATCGGCCGTTCTCCGAACTTAGCAACGGACCTGAACACCGTTTTTTGACGAAATCAAGAGCTGGAGCGCTCTGCAAAACGATTCTAACGGTTGCCACAAACGCTATTTATTCCAATAACGTTGATTTCAAACTCTAACGGTTGCCATAGCGCTTATTTCACTTAAAACCGGCTATTTGGGTCCAGATTAAGGCAAATAACGGCGCTCACAACCGTTAGAATTTAGAAAAGGCCTTTTTTCGTAAAATAACAGCTGCTGCAACCGTTAGATTTCCGCGAGTGGGTGACAGTATCGGCTCGATAACCTGGACTTTTTCTGGAAACAAAATCCACTCCGCCACCGCATCGGCCATCGATCACATGCAGCCCGATCCCCCGCCTTACTGGCCGATCACCGCACGCTCCCCGATCATCCACCTTACTGGCCGATCACCGCACGTTCCCCGATCCGCCGCTTTACTGGCCGATTACCGCACGTTCCCCGATCATCCACCTTACTGGCCGATCACCGCACGCTCCCCGATCATCCTCTTACTGGCCGATCACCGCACGCTCCCCGATCATCCACCTTACTGGCCGGTCACCGCACGCTCCCCGATCCCCCGCCTTTCTAGCCGATCACCGCACGCTCCCCGATCCCCCGCCTTACTGGCCGATCACCGCACGTTCCCCGATCCGCCGCTTTACTGGCCGATTACCGCACGCTCCCCGATCCTCTGCCTTACTGGCCGGTCACCGCGCGCTCCCCGATCATCCACCATAATAACCGATCGGTTGCTTCATGCGGCCGCTAGACCAATGCGCCTCGCTCCTTCCAGTCGCAGAGAGCTTCGATCAAGCTGGGGATGGTCGCCTCCTTGGCCAGGATCGACACGCGCAGCCCGGCCTCCTCCGCGGTGCGCGCGGTGACCGGCCCGATGCAGGCGATTTCCGCGCCCTGCAGGGCCGCCACCGGATCAGCTACGCCCATGCCCGACAGCGCGGCCAAAAAATTGGTCACCGTCGAGGAGCTGGTGAAGGTCACGGCATGAATCCGCCCCTTCTCCAGCAGCTTGAGCAGCTCCTCGTCCTTTTCGCCGGCCGGGACCGTCTCATACATGACCGCCTCGGTGACGGCGAGCCCTTGACCGCGCAGCGCTTCCGGCAGCCACGCCCGGGCGAGATCCCCGCGCGGCAGCAGCACGCTTTCGCCGGGCAGCAGTTCCGGGCCGAACGCTTCCAGCAGGCCTTCGGCCTGGAACCGGCCCGGCAGCTCCTCGGCGGCGATGCCGCGCTCGCGCAGCGCCGCCAGCGTGGCCGGCCCTACGGCCGCAATGCGCGCCTTATGCAGCGCGCGAATGTCTTTTCCCAGTCTCTCCAGGTGCTTGAAGAAATAGTCGACGCCGTTCACGCTGGTAAAAAACGCCCAATCGTACGTCTCCAGGCGGCTTAAAGCCTCGTCCGTCCGTTCCAGCACAGCGCCGCTCGGCATCGAGATCTCGATGACCGGGAACTCGTACGGCTCTCCGCCCAACTCCTCGATGCCGCGGACGAGATCGCTCGCCTGGGAGCGGGAGCGCGTCACTAATATCCGCTTGCCGAACAAAGGCATGGCCTCCGCCCACATGAGCTGCTCGCGCTGATTCACCACCTCGCCGACGACAGTGACCGCCGGCGGCTTAAAGCCGGCGTCAAGCACCTTTTGCTCGATGTCGGCCAGCGTCCCGGTCAGCGTCTCCTGCTCCGCCCGGGTTCCCCAGCGCACCAGTGCCACCGGCGTCTCCGGGGGCCGGCCGTGGGCGATCAGCTGTTTGCTGATATAGCCGATATTCGCCACGCCCATCATAAACACGAGCGTGCCCGTTGCGTTCGTCACCTTTTCCCAGTTGATGGACAAATCCAGCTTATCCGGGCTTTCATGGCCGGTGATGATCGATACGGAGGAGGCCAAATCGCGGTGGGTAACCGGGATGCCGGCATAAGCCGGAACGGATATCGCCGCGGTGATGCCCGGTACGATTTCATACGGAATCCCGTGCTTGCGCAGCAGTTCGGCCTCCTCGCCCCCCCGCCCGAAAACGGTAGGGTCCCCGCCCTTCAGACGCACCACGGTTTTCCCCGCAAGCGCCAATTCGACCAGCAGCCGGCTAATATCCTCCTGTTTCATCGTATGCCGGTCGGTCCGCTTGCCAACGTAAATTTTCTCGGCTCCCGGCTTCGCTTTTCTCAAAAGGCTTGGATTGGCCAGGCGGTCATATACGATGACATCGCCCTTTTTGATGCAATCCAGCCCCTTTAGCGTAATCAACCGCGCATCCCCCGGGCCGGCGCCGACCAAATATACTCTCCCCGTCATGTCCATTCACTCCTCGGCTTCCTTAAGTAACGCGTCCGCCCCTTGGGCCAGCAGCAGCCCGGCAATTCGCTCGCCCAAGGCCACCGGATCTTCCCCTACGGCGCTCTCCTTCAAAATAACCCGGCCGTCCGCCGAGCCGACCATGCCGGTCAGCCTGATCCGCGGAGCGCGGCCGGAGCCTGCCTCGCCGCCGCCCGCGCCGCCTTCTTCCGGCGCTTGTCCGCCCGCCCGCTCCAAAGTCGCATAAGCGCCGATCGGCACCTGGCAGCCGCCGTTCAGCACGGCGAGAAAACGGCGCTCCGCCGCCACGGTAAGCGCGGTGTCCGGGTCGTTGTACAAGGATAACAGCTCCCGCAGCTCGGCATCATTCTCCCGGCATTCGATCCCAAGCGCGCCCTGGCCGACCGCCGGCAAACAGACGTCAGCGGACAGGTAAGCCGTGACCCGGTCCTCCCAGCCCATCCGCTGCAGGCCCGCCGCCGCCAAAATAATCGCGTCGAACCCCTCCTCTTCAAGCTTGCGCAGGCGGGAATCGATATTTCCCCGGACCGGCTCGAGCACGAGATCCGGGCGGTAGGCCAGCAGCTGGCTGGAGCGGCGCAAGCTGCTCGTGCCGACGCGCGCGCCTTGCGGCAGCTCGTGCAAGTGAAGACCGCTGCGGGAGATAAGCGCGTCCCGCGGGTCCTTCCGCAGCGGCACTCCCCCGTTGATCAATCCTTCCGGGAGCACGGACGGCATATCTTTCATGCTGTGAACCGCCATATCGATTTCCCCGTCCAGCATCGCCTGTTCGATCTCCTTGACGAACAGCCCCTTGCCGCCGATTTTCGACAGGGTCACATCCAGGATGCGGTCGCCTTTGGTGACGATTTTTTTGACCTCAAACTCAAACGGAAGTCCATGCGCCCGGCACAGTTCCTTCAAATCGTCGATCACCTGTTCCGTTTGCGTTAATGCCAGCTGGCTTTGTCTTGTCCCTACCACAATCGTACGCTTCGTCATTCGCTATTCCTCCGTTGTTCTTCTTCGATCCAGGCGGCGATCTCCGCTTCGCTCCACGGCGTGAAGCCGCCTTGCCGGATCGACGGCAAAATATCCAGCTCACCCAGCCTGGCCAGCAGCCGTTTGCGCCGCTCTTTATCTTCAACCTGCTGCTTGACCCGAGTCCGGACCAAGCTTAGAAATTCGACATATTGTCCATATGTATCGCCAAAACGCCGGTCGATCTCGCGGCATAATTCCCGGGCCGCCGCGGGTCCCGCTCCCGAAGTGGACACCCCGATCACCAGCTTGCCGCGGCGGACGACGCTGGGGGTGATAAAACTTCCCCGCGCTCCGTCGGCAGTATCGTTTACCGGAATCCCGAGCATTTCCGCCTCCTTCACGATACTATCGTTCACCTGCCGGGAATCGGTAGCGGCAAACACGAGAAACGCCCCTTTCAGGTCCCCTTCCCGGTACTCGCGCGCCAACCAAGCGATCTCCCCTTCCCGAATGCGATCCTGAAGCCAGGCCGTCACGCCGGGGCTAATCACCGTAACGACCGCGCCGGCCTCCGTCAAAGCGGCCGCTTTGCGTGCGGCGACAGTCCCCCCGCCGACGATCACGCAGCGGCGGCCTTCCAAATTCAACATAACGGGCATATAATGGGGCATCGTTTTATCCACTCCCGGACAATTGGTTCATCACGTTAATAGCATACCCTACCCTGCCGTATTTTGCCATTGCCAGCCTGAAAACCGAGCTTCTCCGCACAAGAAAAAGCCCCGCGCACCCCGCTTCTTTTCGAATTCCAGCCATGCAATTCGAAAAACCAAGCAGAGGGCTCAGGGCATTCCCGAGGGCCGTTTCTCTCCCTTATGCAAATGTTAAACCGGCACCTTTGCCAAAGGAAGTTCGGCTTCGCGCACAATAGGCGCTTCGGTCGGCGCGGCATCTTCGTTTTCAATGGAGGCGGCGCTTTCCTCTCCCGACGGCGCGGGCGCGGCCGCGCCCGCTTCCAGATGCTTCTCAAGCGCAAAGATCTGCGTAAACATCTCCAGCGCTTCGGCACCCTGTTTCCCGCCGGCCATTTCCTTGATCCGGTTGATCGGATCATGCATCATCTGGTTCAGGATGCTTTTGGTCAGCCGCCGGATCACCTTGCGCTGGCGCTCATCCAGCTCAGGCAGCTTATTAAACATACTGTCCAGCGTGCTTTCATGAATATGGGCGGCCTTTTCCTGCAGGGCGCGGATCACCGGTTTGACGCCAAGCGTTTGCAGCCAGTTCGCAAACACCTGCATTTCCTCTTCGATCATCTTATCGATTTTCACCGCTTCGGCCCGGCGCATCTCCAAGTTGTTCTCCACGATACCCTCCAGATCGTCGATATCATACAAAAACACGTTCTCAAGCTCGCCGATCTCCGGCTCGATATCCCGCGGCACCGCGATATCGATCATAAAGAGAGGACGGTCCGGGCGCCGCTTCATGCTGCGCGCGACCTGCGCCGACGTGATCACGTATCCTTCCGCTCCGGTCGAGCTGATCAGAATATCCACGTCCGCCAGCCGCTCCATCGCTTCCTGCATCGTGCACGGCGTGCCGTCAAACTTGGCGGCGAGCTCCTGGGCGCGGGCATAGGTCCGGTTGGCGACGATAACTTCGTCCGCTCCGCCCCCGCTTAAGTGCTTCGCGGTCAGCTCGCTCATTTTGCCGGCGCCGAGGATCAGCACCCGCTTGCCGCTAAAGCTGCCGAAGATCCGTTTGCCCAGTTCCACCGCCGCATAGCTGATGGAAACGGCGCTTTCGCCGATGGCGGTTTCCGAATGGGCGCGTTTCCCGAGCGTCACGGCTTGCTTAAACAGCATGTTGAACCAGGTCCCCGTCCCCTTCTCGCGCTGCGACAGCAAAAACGCGCTTTTAACCTGGCCAAGGATCTGCGTTTCGCCCAGCACCATCGAATCCAGGCCGCAGGCGACCCGGAACAGATGGCGTACGGCTTGTTCATCCTCATACATATATAAATGGCGGGTAAATTCTTCGCGCGGAACCCCAAACCAGCGTTCCATAAAGCTGCGGATAAAATACCCGCACATGTGCAGTCGATCGACCACCACATAAATTTCCGTCCGATTGCAGGTCGCGATAATAACGCCTTCCAATACACTTTTGGTGCGTAAGAGCTCCTGCAGCGCTTGCGGCATGTCTTTCTCCGCGAAGGAGAAGCGTTCTCTGACTTCCACAGGCGCCGTACGATAGTTTAACCCGACTACGACAATGTGCATTGCAAGTTCACCTGCCTTCTTTTTGATGTTCAATCACCAACCGTAAACAAACTATGTTAATTATATCACAGAGGACGTCCATAACTCGTTCATTTCCGTGAGTTTTTTATGAATTATTTATGAAGTCGGCGATAACAAAACAAATAACCATGGAATTGTTCCATGGTTATCTTATTTTTCCCATATTTCCAAAATCTATGATGGATTACGCAAATTCCGCTTTTTTGGCAGGCGAATCTTCGACTTCCAGTTCGCCCAGCCCGCGAACCAGCTGCTTTGCGTAAATTTTCTCCGGTTGCAAAACGGACACCAGGTAATCGACGGCCAACCCGGGCTCCACCATTTCTCCGCAAGTGTAGCAATCGATGGCGGCAAACCCTCTCTCAGGATACGTATGGATCGAGAGATGGCTCTCCGACAGCATCACAAGCACCGTAGCGCCTTGTGGTTCGAACTGTCTCGATTGTATGGACAGCACCGTGGCTCCGCAAGCTTCGGCGGCTTCCACCAAATGAGCTTCGAGGAGATCCGCGTTGTTCAGTACATCGAAGTCGACTCCCCAAACATCAGCAGCAACGTGTCTTCCGAAAGTTGAATGTTCCATCTTCCGGTTCCCCCTTCCTAGGAATAAAATGTTTGGAAAAATTTCATCCGCTAGGACCTACGTCATTCACTTCCCGAGGGAAAAATCTCTCGCAACATCTCCATGTCCTGAGTGAATCCTGGTTCCTATATTCTTTTCAACGAGATTAAAAATAACATCTCCCGGGGACAATTGCAACCTTTTTTTAAAAAAAGCGCCGCGCTCCCTCCTCCCCGCCCTTACCTGAAAAAAAGCTACCCATTAATCCGGGTAGCTTTCCCTAGTACTTTATGCCGTTTTCAGATCAAGGGTGACTTGCCGCCGCACCGGCGAATCGAAAAAATTCAAGCCTCCAGCACAAACAATCTCCGGGAGCAGTCCCGCAATTCCGCGTCGATCCGCTCCACTTCCCCCGCGTCCTGCGCGATAAAGCGGGCATCCAGCAAAGCGTTGATATTCCTGCGGATTCGGTCGATCTCGATCTCCGCCTCATTGCTGCGATAGATGCGCGCCAGCTCTCCCGCCGTATCCTTGAGTTCAAAAACAAGCTTGTAGGAATCCCGGGAATATTCGACGATTTTGCGAACTCGGCCTTCCTGATAATAATACATCATCATGAATCCATTATAAATTCTCGTTACCATACCGCTGCCTTTGAAAGCCGCGAACAGCAGTCTCATCACGTTCGTGAGATGGGGTTGTTCCAAGCGGAAAGACAATTCACAGACGTAATATCCGTCTTTACGGTCAAAAGGCAGATGCACTTCCTCCCCGCCGTCATCCTCCAGCACCACCTCTTGCCCGCCGTTTTCGAGCACCTTCACCCGCTGGCGCACATGAGGATCGTACACTTTGTGAATAAACTGCGACATCTGAACTTCCGACAAACGCAAACTGGCGTTAACATACTCTGTGGCTAACCGCTGAGCCATAAAAATCTCCTCAATTCTTTTACAATCGCTTTATCATAATTATACACTACGATCAAAAGGGTTTGCTCAGCGGCCAAAACGTGAATTCACGCCATTTTTCAGAAAAAACCGGATTCAGCCGTTTTTAACCGTAAAAATCCCGCTTCATGCTCACTTTCCTGCGGAAACTGCTTCAAATCCCTTCCATATCCGTTGATTTGTTTATCAGCCCCCACAGCTCATCTTTCCCGGTGCCTTCCTCCGAAGAGAACAGGATGACGGGATCGCCCGCCCGCAGGACCAGCGCTTCCTTAATGATTTTCAGATGCTTCGGCCAGCGCGTTTTCGGCACCTTGTCCGCTTTGGTGGCCACAACGCAAACCGGGAGCTCGTACGCCTTCAGCCAATCGTACATCAGCTCGTCGTCCTTGGAAGGCGGATGCCTCATATCGACGATCAGGAGAACGAGTTTCAGCGTTTCCCGCTCCATTAAATACTTTTCGATCATTTTGCCCCAGGCTTCACGCTGCGATTTCGATACTTTGGCGTAGCCGTAACCGGGGACGTCCACGAAATAGAGCCCGTCGTTGATCCGATAGTAATTCAAATGCTGCGTTTTTCCGGGAGTCGAACTTGTGCGGGCCAAATTTTTACGTCCGATCATGCGGTTGATCAGCGATGATTTGCCGACATTGGAACGCCCTGCCAGAGCGATTTCCGGCAAGGCGTCGTCGGGATATTGGTTTGGACCCACGGCACTGATCACAAATTCTGCTTTTGTCACTTTCATCGTTCCAAATCCTCTCTACAAGCGCGGTTATAAGCTGTGGATTAAATCTATAACCCAGGATCACAACCCAGCATCTTGAATCTTAAGCCGCGTTAATGCACTTCGGGATGCTCCACAAGGGCGTGCTCAAGCACTTGATCCATGTGGGACACCGGCACGAACTCGACCTCTTCCTTGACGCTTTCGGGGATATCCCGCAGATCGCGCTCATTGTCTTTGGGAAGCAGGATTTTCCGGTAGCCGGCCCGGTGGGCGGCCAGCGATTTCTCCTTCAGCCCCCCGATCGGCAGCACGCGGCCGCGCAGCGTAATTTCTCCGGTCATGGCCACGTCCTTAGAGACATGACGGTTCGTCAGTGCGGAAATGAGCGCCGTGGCGATCGTAATCCCGGCCGACGGGCCGTCTTTGGGGATCGCGCCTTCGGGAATATGGATATGGATATCGTTTTTCTCGTGAAAATCCAGCGGGATGCCGAGCTCCGCCGCTTTGGAGCGGGTATAGCTGAACGCGGCCTGCGCCGACTCCTTCATCACGTCGCCCAGCTTGCCGGTCAAGGTCAGCTTGCCGCTGCCCGGAACGACCGTGACTTCGATCATCAGCGTCTCCCCGCCGACCTCCGTCCAGGCCAGCCCGGTGACCGTGCCGATCTGATCCTCCAGTTCGGCGACGCCGTAACGGTATTTCGGCACGCCCAAATAATCTTTGATATCGTCGGGTCCGATCGCGATCTTCTCCTTGCCCTCGGACACGATTTGCTTGGCCGCTTTGCGGCACAGCGCCGCGACTTGCTGCTCGAGACCCCGCACCCCCGATTCGCGCGTGTATTCGCGGATCGTCTTAAGCAGCGCATCCTCCCCGATTTCCAGCTGTTCGGCCGCAAGGCCGTGCTCTTTCTTCTGCTTCGGCAGCAGGTAGCGGGTGGCGATCTGCAGCTTCTCCAGCTCCGTATACCCCGGAATGAACAGCGTTTCCATCCGGTCGAGCAGCGGGCGCGGAATATTGTGCACCGCGTTGGCCGTCGTAATAAACATCACGTTCGACAAGTCGAACGGCACCTCGATAAAATGATCGCTGAACGTGTTGTTCTGCTCGGGATCAAGCACTTCCAGCAGCGCCGCGGAAGGATCGCCGCGAAAATCGGAGGCCATCTTGTCGATCTCGTCCAGCAGGAACACCGGATTCAGCGTCCCCGCCGACTTCATGCCCTGGATGATGCGTCCCGGCATGGCGCCGACATACGTGCGCCGGTGGCCGCGGATCTCCGCTTCGTCCCGCACGCCGCCGAGCGAAATGCGGACGAACTCCCGCCCTAGCGAACGGGCGATCGAACGGGCCAGCGAGGTTTTGCCCACCCCGGGCGGCCCGACAAGGCAGAGGATGGGACCCTTAAGCTTTTTGACGAGCTTTTGCACGGCCAGATATTCCAGCACCCGCTCCTTCGGCTTATCCAGCCCGTAATGATCCTCGTTCAGCACCTGCTCGGCTTTGGCCAAGTCCAGATCGTCTTCCGTTTTTTCATGCCACGGCAGGCTCAGCAGCCAATCGACGTAATTGCGGATTACGCCGCCCTCCGCCGAACTCGCGGGCATTTTCTCCAGCCGGTCGATTTCTTTCTCGGCCTTTTCCCTGACCTTTTCCGGAAGCCGCTTCTCCTCCATTTGCGCGCGCAGTTCCTCGGCCTCTCCGGCCCGGCCTTCTTTCTCGCCAAGCTCCTTTTGGATCGCTTTCATCTGCTCGCGCAAGTAGTATTCCTTCTGCGTCTTCTCCATCTGTTTCTTGACGCGTTGGCTGATCTTCCGTTCCAGTTCAAGCACTTCGCGTTCATTATTCAAAATGTCCAGCAGCTTCTCCAGCCGTTTCCGGACATCGATCGTTTCCAAAATTTCTTGCTTGTCCTTAATCTTCAAGGACAGGTGGCTGGTGATCACATCGGCGAGGCGCCCCGCCTCTTCGATATCCGATACCGCGGCGAGCGTCTCCGGCGTGACCTTCTTGGACAGATTGATATAATGTTCAAATTGGGTTAAAACCGTGCGCATCAGCGCGTCGATTTCCGGATCGACCGTTTCCTCCTCCGGACGCTCCTTGGCGATAACCTCGTAATATTCGTCATTATCCAGGTATTCGATAATTTCGGCGCGCTCCATTCCTTCCACCAACACTCGAATCGTGCCATTGGGCAGCTTCAGCATTTGGCGGACTTTCGCAACGGTCCCGATACGAAAAATATCTTCTTGCGTTGGTTCTTCAATGTTCACTTCGGACTGAGAACAGAGGAGAATCAGGTTATCTTCGACCATCGCTTTTTCCAGAGCTTTTACGGATTTCTCGCGGCCCACGTCCAAATGCAGAACCATGCTCGGGTAGACGAGAAGGCCCCGTAAGGGTAGCAAAGGAAAGCGCCGGCCTTTTGATTTATGCGGTCCCATCGCTTATGCACCTCCAAACGTTCTCGTTAGATATCATTGCTATTTTAGCAAATGTTACATAAAAACACCAACGAGGAGCGGCCGCTTAAGCAGCAGCCGCCCCCCGGAGCGCCATTCCCGGCAAGCCGCGGACGCGCGCCTACATCGTCCCGCCTTGCGACGGGGATTCCGCGTGCAAAAACGGCGCGGGCGCCGGAGTCGGGGCGAACAGCTCCCCGCCGGTCGAAAATCCCAAGTTTTTCTCGGCTTCCGGACCGAACACATGGCGGAACACCTCGGCCACCGTCTCGACGGGGATGACGCTTAGGCCTTCCAGCCCCTCGAACAGCGACTGCCAGTTGTCCTTCGGGATCAGTACGGTCGTCGCTCCCGCCTGGAACGCCGCTTCCACTTTGGCCACGACCCCGCCGACGGGCTTCACCTTGCCGTGGATTCCCAGCTCGCCGGTCATGGCGATCTGATGGTTCACCGGCACCCGCTTGATCGCCGAGGCGATGGCGGTGGCAATGGCGAGGCCCGCGGACGGTCCGTCGATCGGCGTTCCGCCGGGGAAATTAATATGAAGATCGTAATTGGAAGGGTGCAAGCCCATGCGCTGCAGAACGGTCAGCACGTTCTCCACCGATCCCTTGGCCATGCTCTTGCGCCGCAGCGTCCGGCTGCCCCCGCCGATTTCCTCTTCGTCCACCATACCGGTGATATTGTAGGTGCCCCTTCCTTTTTCCGCCGGTACCGCCGTCGCTTCGATTTCCAGCAGCGTTCCCATATTCGCGCCGTACACCGCCAGCCCGTTGACGACGCCAACTTCCGAATGCTCGGGGATTTTGCGGTCCGGCCGGGGCGCAAGCTGACTGCTGGTGGCCACCCACTCCAGATCCGAAGCGAGCAGGTGATCGCGTTTCTCCGTCAAGGCCAGCCCGGCGGCGAGCTGCACCATATTGACGGCTTCGCGGCCGTTGGTCGCGTACTTTTTAATGACATCCACGGCTTCGGGACAAGGCTGAAAGCCGATCCGCCCCACCGCGTCTTCGGCGATCCGGGCGATTTCCTCCGGCAGCAGCGGGCGGAAATAGATTTCCATGCAGCGCGAACGCAGGGCCGCCGGAATTTCCTGCGGCGATCTTGTCGTTGCCCCGACCAGCCGGAAATCCGCGGGCAGTCCGTTTTGAAAAATATCGTGAATATACGCCGGCGTATTCGTATCTTCGGAATTGTAATAAGCGCTCTCGAGATACACCTTGCGGTCCTCCAGCACTTTAAGCAGCTTGTTCATCTGGATGGAATGCAGTTCGCCGATCTCGTCGATGAACAAAATCCCGCCGTGCGCTTTCGTTACGGCCCCCGGTTTCGGCTGGGGGATGCCGGCGACGCCCATCGCTCCGGCCCCTTGATAAATCGGGTCGTGCACCGACCCGATCAACGGATCGGCGATGCCCCGCTCATCAAAGCGGGCGATCGTCGCGTCGATTTCCACGAATTTGGCGTCGCTCTTAAACGGGGACACCGGATTTTTTTTCGCCTCTTCCATCACGACGCGCGCCGCTGCGGTTTTGCCCACGCCCGGCGGCCCATAGATGATGACATGCTGCGGATTGGCGCTGCACAGCGCAGCTTTTAATGCCCGCAGTCCGTCCTTTTGCCCGACGATATCGTTCATCGTGGCCGGACGCGTCCGCTCCGCCAACGGCTTGGTGAGCGAAATGGCCCGCAGCTTGCGCAGCTTCTCCATCTCCTTCCGCGATTCCCGGTCCACCGCCACCCGGTTCCCTTTCTGGCTGCGCAGCTGATTCCAGAAATAGAGTCCGATCACGACGGCAAAAAACATTTGAACGGACATCAGGATGAGATTTAAATCCATAACGAACGCCTCCCTCACTTTTGACTGATACTTGGTAGTATAGCCTTTTCGCACCAAGGTAAAACGAGGTCTTTGCAGAGAGTTTGGAAAAAGGAAAAACTCCACTGAAAAATATAGAGGCAAAAAAGGCCGCTATTCCGGAGGTATCAGTCAATTTGAGAGAAATAGGGGAAGTTTATGCCGCTATTTTCCCCGTCGCAAGGAAAATGCCCAGGTTATGAACCATTCTTAAGAAAATAAGTACAAAAACCGCAAGCCGCCTTATCATCGGCAGCTTGCGGGTGGATTGTTATGATTTCACGCGGGCACGGTGTTCTTTGCGTCCGGGAATTTCCCCGGTCGCTTCGTACACTTCCACGATATGATCGATTTCTTTCTTCAATTCGTTAAGCAGTTCGGCTTCCGGCACCTTGCGGATCATTTCGCCGTAACGGAACAAGAGGCCTTCGCCCCGGGCGCCGGCGATGCCGATGTCGGCTTCGCGCGCTTCGCCCGGTCCGTTGACGGCGCAGCCGAGCACGGATACCTTGATCGGAACCTTCAGATTGGCAATGTAGGCTTCCACTTCGTTGGCGATGGAAAACAGATCGATATCCAGCCGGCCGCAGGTCGGGCAGGACACCAATGTAGCCGCATTGGAAATCAGACCAAACGTTTTGAGCAGCTCGCGGGCAACCTTCACTTCCTCCACCGGATCGGCGCTCAGCGAGATGCGCAGCGTCGAGCCGATGCCCATCGACAGCAGCGCGCCGATGCCGGCCGCGCTCTTCACGGTTCCCGAGAACAACGTTCCGGCTTCCGTGATCCCCAAATGCAGCGGATAAGGAATCACTTCCGCCGCTTTCGTATAAGCCGCGATCGCCATCGGGACGTCGGAGGCTTTCAGCGACACGATGATGTCGTGGAAGTCCAAGTCCTCCAGGATGCCGATATGGAACAAGGCGCTTTCCACCATCGCTTCCGGTGTCGGATAGCCGTATTTCTCCAGCAGGTGATTCTCCAGCGACCCGGCGTTGACGCCGATCCGGATCGGGATCCCCCGCTCCTTGCAGGCCTTCACCACGGCCTCCACCTTCTCGCGGCGGCCGATATTGCCCGGATTGATCCGCACCTTGTCGATACCGTTCTCAATCGCCATAAGCGCCAGCTTGTAGTTGAAATGGATATCGGCGACGAGCGGGATGTGGATTTGCTTCTTGATTTCCTTGATCGCCGCAGCCGCTTCCTCATTATTCACCGTCACGCGCACCAGTTGGCAGCCCGCTTCTTCCAAACGGTGGATCTCGGCTACCGTGGCGGCCACATCCGCCGTTTTGGTCGTGCACATGCTTTGGATGATGACTTCGTTGCTGCCGCCGATCGTCAGGTTTCCGACTTTGACCGGCCGCGTATCTTGTCTCAAGAATGTCATTTCAGGTCTCTCCCAAACGATCAAAGCTCCACCCCTGCAAAGGGACTTATAAAGCCGCCCTTTACGCAAAGGTGGAGAACCTTGACATCTATTTTGTCGCGCTATCCGGCCGCATCAGCCTTACGCGCTTTCTTCCTGCTTTTTGTTTTTCTTCTTGGCCAGTTCCGGGCTGGTTTTCTCCACAACGACTTTTTCGGTGATGACGCAGTCCGCAATATCGTCGCGGGACGGCACTTCGTACATCACGTCCAGCATAATGCCTTCGATGATGGCGCGAAGTCCGCGCGCGCCGGTATTGCGTTTGATCGCTTCGCGCGCAATCGCCTCAAGCGCTTTGGGCTCAAACGTCAAGTTGACGTTGTCGAGCTCAAGCAGCTTCTGGTACTGTTTGACCAGCGCGTTTTTCGGTTCGGACAAAATCCGTACAAGCGTTTTTTCATCCAGCGGCTCGAGCGTCGAGATGACCGGCAAACGCCCTACGAATTCCGGGATCAACCCGAATTTGAGCAAATCCTCCGGCAGCACCATCGACAAATATTCGCCCGGCTTCAATTCTTTTTGACCGTCGTTCATCGCGTTGAAGCCGATCACTTTTTTGCCGATCCGGCGTTTGATCATCTGCTCCAGGCCGTCAAACGCGCCACCGCAAATGAACAAAATGTTCGTCGTATCGATTTGGATAAATTCCTGATGCGGATGCTTGCGTCCGCCTTGCGGAGGAACCGAAGCCACGGTGCCCTCCAAAATTTTCAGCAGCGCCTGCTGAACGCCTTCGCCGGAGACGTCGCGGGTAATGGACGGATTCTCCGATTTGCGGGCCACTTTATCGATTTCATCGATATAAATGATGCCGCGTTCCGCTTTTTCCACATCATAATCAGCCGCTTGAATCAGCTTCAGCAAAATGTTCTCCACGTCTTCGCCGACGTATCCCGCTTCCGTCAGGGACGTCGCATCGGCGATCGCGAACGGAACGTTCAAAATTTTCGCCATCGTTTGCGCGAGCAGCGTTTTGCCGGAACCGGTCGGCCCGAGCAGCAGGATGTTGCTCTTTTGCAGCTCCACGTCTTCGATCTTGCTTTGCGTGTTGATCCGTTTGTAATGATTGTAAACCGCTACGGACAACGATTTCTTCGCTTGCTCCTGGCCGATGACATACTGGTCCAAAATATCGCGGATTTCCTTCGGTTTCGGAATTTCCTTGAGGTCCAGTTCCTCTTCGTGCCCGAGCTCCTCCTCCACGATCTCCGTGCACAGTTCGATGCATTCGTCGCATATATAAACGCCCGGTCCGGCTACAAGCTTGCGTACCTGCTCCTGCGATTTGCCGCAGAACGAGCATTTCAATTGTCCTTTTTCGTCATTGAATTTAAACATGTAAACACCCCTTTATGATTTAATGGGCTGATGTGATGACCTTGTCGATAATCCCGTAGTCCTTAGCCTCTTCCGCGCTCATGAAGAAGTCACGGTCTGTATCGCGCTCGATTTTCTCAAGGGGCTGACCCGTCCGCTCCACATAAATCTGGTTGAGCTTCTGTCTCGTCTTGATAATCCAGTCGGCATGAATTTTAATATCCGTCGCCTGACCGCGAACGCCTCCAAGCGGCTGATGAATCATGACTTCACTGTTGGGCAGGGCAAAACGTTTGCCAGGCGCCCCGGCCGTAAGGAGCAGCGATCCCATGCTCGCAGCCATTCCTACGCAGATCGTGGACACGTCAGGCTTGATGTATTGCATCGTATCATATATACCCATCCCGGCAGTGACAGAACCACCCGGCGAATTAATGTACAGGTGAATATCTTTCTCAGGGTCTTCGGCCGCCAAAAACAACAGTTGGGCAATCACGAGATTGGCAACTTCATCATCAATAGCGTTGCTAAGAAAAATGATGCGATCTTTAAGAAGTCTTGAATAGATGTCGTAAGATCGTTCTCCCCGATTCGTTTGTTCTACGACCATAGGTACCAGACTCATGCGACCAACCTCTTTTCTTTTTCAGATTCACTTTCGGTTTACAGAAACATTCTACCATGTTCAAAGCCTCATGTCATTTTTCACACGATACAGTTTATGTTGATTTCTACACATTATATAACCGCCGGCTTGTCCGGTGCCAATTGGAAATAAATGTATCGGCAAATGATGAAAAATTAAGGCACGCATTTGTATACGTGCCCTAACGTTTATCTTGATGTATCTCATGGGAGGCTTGTCTGTCTATAACCGAGAACGCCTCGCGGCGAGACTATTCCTCGTCCTTAGCCTCTTCCGCTTCTATTTTATCGGCGTCGGCTTTCGATTCGGCCGCCTTCGTCGATTTTTTCGCCGTTTTCTTGGCTGCCGGTTTGCTTCCTTCTTTCGCTTTCGGCGCTTCCGCTTGATCAGCCGGAACTTCTTTGCTGTTCTCCAGCAGGAAATCGATCGTCTTGCGGATCAGAATTTCATCATTCAAGCTGTCCAGCGAACGGTTGGCCGCCAAAATGTTGCGGATTTCTTCCGGCGTGCGTTTGTAAGCTTCGGCCATTTCCGCCAGCTCTTTATCAACGTCTTCTTCCGTCACTTTGATCTCTTCGGCTTTGGCGATTTGCTCCAGCACCAAATTGTTGCGAACGCGTTTTTGAGCGTCGTCTTTCATTTGAGCTCTCATATCGTCAACCGTTTGACCAGAGAAACTCAGGTACATCTCCAGATTCATGCCCTGGGAACGAAGACGGTTGTCGAAATCGCGCAACATGTTCTCCACTTCATTGTTAATCATCGCCTCCGGAATTTCCACTTCCGCACTTTCGCCGACTTTGTCGACGAGAGCCGCTTCACGGGCGCCCTTGGCTTCTTGTTCCTTGCGGGTTTGCAGCTGTTTCTTCAAGTCCTCTTTGAACTCGTCCAGCGTATCGAATTCGCTGACATCCTTCGCAAATTCATCGTCAAGCTCCGGGAGCTGTTTGCGTTTGATCTCATGGACTTTAACTTTAAATACAGCTTCCTTGCCGGCCAATTCTTCAGTATGGTAAGCTTCCGGGAAAGTCACGGTAATGTCCTTGAAATCGCCGGTAGCCATGCCCACGACTTGATCCTCGAAGCCAGGGATAAACGAATTGCTTCCAAGCTCCAGGGAATGACGCTCTGCCTGGCCGCCTTCAAACGGAACGCCGTCAACGAAACCCTCGAAGTCGATAACAGCGATATCGCCATTCTTCGCAGCTTCTTCGTCGATGACAATCAGTTCGGCATGGCGCTGTTGCAGACGCTCAAGCTCTTCGTTCAGCTCATCTTCGGTAACTTCCGCGTTGACCGCAGGTACTTCGACGCCTTTGTAATCGCCAAGCTTCACTTCCGGTTTAACCGTCACTTTCGCTTTAAACTTGAACGGCTGCCCTTTGGCAAACTGCTCAACGTCCACTTCCGGGCGATCCACCGGGAAAATCTCCGCTTGATCGACGGCTTCGCTGTATACTTCAGGAAGCAAAATGTCGATGGCGTCCTGATACAGACTTTCCACGCCGAAACGTGCTTCAAAGATCGGGCGAGGCACCTTGCCTTTACGGAAGCCAGGTACATTCGTTCTTTTCACCACTTTTTGAAACGCTTTATCGAGTGCGGCGGCTACACGTTCCGCTTCCACTTCGACCTCGAGAACGCCGAGGTTCTTCTCTATCTTTTCCCAGGTTGCTTTCATTTTATGCCTTCCCCTCCAAATTTCACAATATACTAAAATACTGAAACCGAATCGCGTATAAAACAGCTATCATGGTTCCAGTATAGCTGTCCCTATGAACACGATCAGAATAACCATTATATTATAAACAACAATACATCTTTTTACAAGAGCAGATCGTAGAGCCGATTTTAAAGCCGATCGTTGAACCAAACATTCGCCCACGGCGCCTATCTTTCCTGAACACCGCTCACCGCCACAACCTGGCGGATGGACCGGCTAACCTGCTCAAACCGAAGCCTATGTTCATCGGTAATCCCGTACAACGTGCGGATTTCCTCGTCGGTTTTGCCGTCCGGCAGGCTGTCCGCGACCAGCTGGTGAAGCGCCGCCGCCCAAATGTCGATAACCGTATCGTCACCGTCGATCAGCGAACGATAGTCCCTTCCGCCGTAAAAACTCATCACAATTTGCGACCACAGCTCCTGGGCAAAATAAAACAAAGTTGGATCGTGCACCTGAGTCTGCTCCCCCACCCTTTCGGGCACTTCCTGCACGGCCGGAGGGAATTCATCGGGTTTCAGCGGAACCGACTCGATGTCAATCTCCACCTTTTCCCCTGCGCGCTCGATGGCAAGCGTCCCCACCGTGCCGCGGCGGCGCAGCGTCTGCAGCACCCGATACTGAAGCAGCGGATGGAGCTCCTCTTGATGCAACCATTCGGTCAGCGCCTCGTCCACTTCCGGACGATCCAAATAAGCAAGCTGGTCCAAAGCCAAAAGGGTTTGCTCGGACAACGGCTTATCTATTACCGCGCTCAGCAGTTTGCCGGCATATTCCTGATCCTGTTCGAGCTTCGCCTCGACATGACGTCTGGCCAACGATTCTTCCGTCTCATAGCCGTCATCCTCCGCGGCCGGTGAACCGTTCTGAAGCTCGGGAAAAGCGTCGGTAAGCCACTCCAGCAGTGCCCGCCATTCTTCATAGTGTCGCGGATCTTCCCCCTGGCACTGCAGCAGAAACCTCAAAAGATCCGCGGCTTCCCCGTATCTCTCGGTTTCCAGCATCCGGGTCAGTTCGATTTGGTAGTAATCGAGCGTTTTCGGAAACAATACGATGTTGTCCTTCTCATCGGGTCGAAAATGGCTGATAAGGGCACCTCCTTTCTTCCGCACTGCATTAATTGAGATTATAGCATAGACCCGGTCCAAGGCAAAAATCCCGGAGTTTACCTTGGAGTTAACCCCCAAGTTAAACTCGCCGCCGCCCCCCCTCATCCAATTCATCGGGTAAACCGAGGGGGCCGATAAACAAAAGGTTGCTGAAAAAGTTCGGTCCGAAACGATGGGGGATGATACGGGAAGGCGATGCTTCTCGAGTAGCCCTCTCAAGCGAATAACCAGCGAACATCTAGCGAATATCTCGAGCGGACCGTATTTCTAACGGTTGCATTCACCGTTATTTCGATTAAATCAAGAATGGATTGGCCACCAGGTCTTGTGGTCAACACCGATTTCGAGGATGAGCCAAAAAACTGCGATTAAGTGCAAAATTTATATTGCTAACCCAAGCATCCTGTGATACAATAATTTTTGCTTGTAAATTTTATTTTATTTTGTCTCAGTAGCTCAGCTGGATAGAGCAACGGCCTTCTAAGCCGTCGGTCGGGGGTTCGAATCCCTCCTGGGACGTATTAAAGCTCTCTTCGGAGAGCTTTTTTGTCGTACAAAGGGATAATAGCTCCTTGAGAAGGTTCGCCGTAGTAAACCAACCGCGTTAGCTGGTGGAGTCTTGATCGGCAGCGAGAGTACACCAAATGGGACAATTTGCTAAGTAAGTAGAACCATAAACAGGCTTGCGGCAACAACTAACGGCTTCAACTTTCTTAGCAACCTCCCCCCGACTTGTCACCTAAATATTAACAAACGGAAAGCTATTTGCCCAGCGCCTCTTCAACCCTATCCAGCCATTCATTAACCAGCGCATCGAACACATTCTTCTGCTCGATCTGCAGATTATGTCCTGCCCCATCCAGAACGGCAAACGTGCCCCGCGGAAATAAATTAAGCAGGCGAAGCGCATCCACATATCCTACCGACGCGTCCTGCCTCCCAAGCAGGAATAGCGCCGGACCCATAAATTCCCGATCGATCGGAAAAGAGAATCCGTAATTCGCTTTGATTTTGGCCAAAAAAGCCTCATCCGCGATTTTACAGCCCGTGACTATTTCATCCGCATATCTTGTCCAAGTGTACCGATCCAATACGACTCCCATCGACCTGAAGTCTTCGTATTCTTCCTTGCCAAGCGCTGACACCAATTCCGGATCCTCATGAAAGATCGTATGTACGGGTAAAATCCGGTCTTCCTTTTCCGGTACGATCATCGGGCAAACCAAAGCCGCCCCCTCAACCCGTTCGGGCAGCCGGGCGATAATTCCCCTCGTCAAATAACCCCCGTACGACTCCCCGGCGATAAGAAAACGGGAATCAGGCATGACTTTATCTATAAACTGCAGCACCGCTTCAAGCATTTCGTCCGTACCGGCAATTTCCTCATAGTCCCTGCTCTGACCCATGCCCGGCAGGTCGACATAAATCCTCCTCCACCCCGGTCTTTCGGAAAAAACGGGCTCCATACACCCGCTCATCAGCCGGTGGTCCGGCGTAAATCCGTGGATCATCAGGATCGGCCGCCCTGTCCCGATCTCCTCATAATAAAGCTCCGCCTGCTTCACTTTGCAATACGGCATATTGCCATCACTTCCCTTTAAGTTGATTTCATAATCATATTACGAATGTATGTTCCTGTCCAGTTACACTATTCATGTTGCCGCAACGAGGAATTGTCCGCGCGTTTCTTCATATTATATTCTGGTGACAATTCCGTCCATGATCCCATCGCTCCCGTTTTATTTTTTCTAACTATATAACAGGGAGCAAAAAGGTAGAACCGCCGCGGGAAGGAGCGAGCCATCCACCGCCGGGCTTACGCCGACCGGCTGAACTTAACACTTGCTTAGTCAAAAAAACACCCGCCCCAAAACCAAGGCGGATGTCCCAAAAGTTAAACCGGCTTATAAGTGATTACCGCCGCTGCAAACTTTGGATCGCAGATGTAAGTATGCCGCAGGAATGCTCGAATTTATGCCGCTCCTCCTCCGCCAAATTCAGCTCCAAAATCTCCACAATACCGCCACCGCCGATAATGGCCGGCACCCCGGCGCATACCCCGGATTGCCCGTATTCGCCCTCAAGGACCGCGGACACGGCGATAATTTTGTGCTCGTCGTTCAGAATCGAACGGACGATAAAGCTAAGCGCGTTGCCGATGCCGAATTGCGTATTGCCTTTACGGGTAAAAATCTCCCAGCCGGCATCCTTCGTTTTCTTGGCGATTTCGTCCAAATCGACATGGCGAAAACGCTCTTTGTGCTGGTCGAGAATGTGCAGCAGCGGTTTGCCGCCGATCGTCACATGCGACCAAGCCACAAACTGCGAATCGCCGTGCTCGCCCAACACATAGCCGTTAACGCTGCGCGGATCGATGGAAAACACTTCCGACAGCAGCGTTTTAAGCCGGGCCGAATCGATCGAAGTGCCGGTGCCGATCACCCGGTTCCGCAGAAAACCTGACACCTGGCGTACAATATACGTAACAATATCAACCGGGTTGGCTGCGACGACAAAAATGCCGTCAAACCCTCCGTCCACAAGCCGGCTGACGATATCCCGCGTAATTTTTTCCGCGTCCCCAAGCACGTCCAGCCTCGTTTGCCCCGGCTTCGGATTAGCTCCGGCCGTAAGCACCACAACATCAACGTCACGACAGTCCTCCAAACGGCCGGCAACGACCTTCGTGCGCGTCGAGGTAAAATCCATGCAATGAGACAAATCGAGCGCATGCGCCACCGCGCGGTCATAGGTCCGGTCGATCATCATAATTTCCTCGCTGATGGATTGGTTAATCATGGAATAGGCACAAGCCGTGCCGACCAATCCGGAACCCACAATGGCCACCTTTCTGAACTTTTTTTCCATCTCACCGCCTCCTGCCCTTCTCTTTGCTATATCTTATTCTCTAAACTATAACTGGAAGCCCAATATATGTGAAAATAATTGACATCATATTATCTTCCCTCAAATGCGTCTTCAAGATGATGGGGGAAAGTTGACGTAGAGCAGCCAAGCATCATGAGAGTGTAAGAAAAACGCCTGACGGCGTCCATTAATTGCTCTGACTTCTACTTTGGAACGACCGGAGGCTCTTCCTAAGCTTTGGAGGCCGCTCTAACGGACACCAGCGACCTTATCAGCTCATTTCCCCGGTATTTCTCAGCCTGACGGTCTCACATGACCCTGATCGGCTGTTTGGGCTGCTTCGTTGATCAAATCGAGCAGCTGTTGTAAGTCAACCTGCCAATCAAGTCGGCACCAGGTGAGGGGCTGTCTAAAGGGTCCGTATCTTGGTGGGGTCCGTGTCTTGGTGGTGTCCCTGCCTGCTGCCGGCCTTTGCACGATTATCCCTTTTGTTCATGGAGCAGGGGGTGGCTAGAGCAAAGGTTCCAGAAAAAGAGAGAAGAAAAAAACAAAAAAGATGAGGAAAAAATGAGGCGGTTCAGGTGAGATTTTTGGCTTGATAAGGGAACGTGAGTTTGGTATAATGAAATAAATAGAACTTATGTTCGCATCCTGTTTCTCTGCTACCTGATCAAACGGGATAATCGTGCAAAGTCTCCGGACAACAAGTGTTGATCTGCCGCCCACCCCGCTTCCCTATCCTCAAGCTTTCAACGCAGGGGTTCAAGCTGATTTTTGCTCTGATCGCACCAAAAGTTGAGTTATAAGTCTATAATGTCAAAAAAACCGCCGGGATCCCTCCCGGCAGTTAAGCTAAATGATCAAGATTCCTATTAATTTTTCATCCGCGGGTCCAAGGCGTCGCGCAAACCGTCGCCCATCAAGTTGAAGGCAAGCACGGTGAGCATGATCGACACCCCCGGGAAAATAACCGTCCACGGAGCCGTGGCGATAAATTGCCGCGAGTCGGACAGCATTTTACCCCATTCCGGTGCCGGCGGCTGCGCGCCGAGGCCAAGGAAGCCAAGCGCGGCGGCTTCAATAATCGCCGTGGCGATGCCAAGCGTGCCCTGTACGATGATCGGCGTTAAGCTGTTCGGCAGGATGTGCCGCAGCAGAATGCCGCTGTTCTTCATCCCGATCGCCCGCGCGGCCGTAATGTACTCTTCGTTTTTCAAGCTGAGCACCTTGGCGCGGACCAGGCGGCCGTACGTCGGAATGTTGACGATCGCGATCGCGTACAGCGCGTTTTGCAGCGACGGGCCGAGGATGGCGACGATGGCGATCGCCAGCAGAATGCTCGGAAACGCGAGCAGGATATCAAACAGGCGCGAGATGATCATATCGATCCATTTCCCGTAAAACCCGGCGAGAATCCCGAGAATCGTGCCGAGGATAATCGAGCCGATAACGGAAAACGTGCCAACCCACAGGGAAATCCGCGCCCCGTACAGCACCCGGGTGAACAGGTCGCGCCCCAGGTCGTCCGTGCCGAACCAATGCTCGGAGGACGGTGGTTTTAAGCGGTCCCCCAGCTCCTGGGCCTTAAAATCATAAGGCGCGATCACGGGAGCCAGCAGCGCGATGATGACAAACAGTACAATCATAATCAGACCGATCATGGCGATTTTATTTTTGCGGAACGTTCTCCACGCATCGCGCCAAGGCCCGGAAACCTTTTCGGCCTGAATGGCGGAGTTGCCGCCTGTGCTTGCAGTGATTTGAGCCATGGTTTCCCTCCTTTACCGATAGCGAATGCGTGGATCGACCGCGGCGTACAGCAAATCCACAATCAGATTGATGAAGACGAAAATAAAAGCGATGATCAGAATGCCGGATTGAATGACCGGATAATCGCGCGAGCTGATCGCATCGTAGATATAACGTCCTACGCCCGGCCAGGCGAAAATCGTTTCCGTCAACACCGCGCCGCCGAGCAGTGCCCCGGTTTGCAGGCCGATGACCGTCAGCACCGGAATAAACGCATTTTTAAGCGCATGCTTGTAGACGACGACGAATTGCGATAACCCCTTGGCTTTCGCCGTGCGGACAAAATCCGAATTCATGACCTCCAGCATGCTCGAGCGCGTCATCCGGGCGATCACCGCCATCGGAATCGTGCCCAGCGCCACGCTCGGCAAAACCAAGTGCTTGATCACCGTCCACAGCTGATCCCAACGGCCGGCTATAATCGTGTCGAGCACATACAGATTCGTCACGGTTTCCACCGGATCGCGCTGATTCATGCGGCCGATCGAAGGGAGCCAGTGGAGCTTCAAGGAGAAGATCCACTGTTCCATCAGACCGAGCCAGAAAATCGGCATCGACACCCCGATAAGCGCAATCAGCATGCAAATGTAGTCAAACCAGGAGTTTTGCTTCCACGCGCTAATGATCCCGGCGTTCACCCCAACGATGATGGCGAACAGCATCGCCGAAATCGTCAGCTCCGCGGTGGCGGCCAGATACGGCATGATCTCTTGGGAAATCGGCACTCTCGTGCGGATCGATTGCCCCAGGTCGCCCTGCAGTAAATCTCCCATATACGTAAAGTACTGCTGATACCACGGATTGTTTAAGCCCAGTTGTTCCCGAAGCGCCTCTTTGGACTGCTCCGTCGCTTTCTGCCCCAGAATGGTTTCCGCAGGATCACCGGGGATCGCATGGATAATGGAGAATACGATAATCGTCATTCCGATCAGGACAGGAACCATGATTAACAATCGTTTAAAAATATAGGCTTTCAAGTTAAGGCTCACCTGCCAGAGGCGTTAACAACAACGCCCGTTATTCGAAATAAATGTTGCTGTAGTACTCTGTCCCTGTCGGAGACGCAACGTATCCTTTTACATTGGCTTTAGCTGCAAGCAGCGGCGTCGTATGCACGAGCGGAATCCACGGCGCGTCGGCTTTGATGATTTCCTGCGCCTTTTTGTACAGCTCTTCGCGTTTCGTTTGCTCGGTTTCAACTTGCGCCTGCTTCAAAAGCTCATGCAGTTCATCATTGGCATAATAGCTGTAATTGTTTGATGGAATGGCGTCTTTGTCCAGCAGCGTGTACAGGAAGTTGTCCGGGTCGCCGTTGTCGCCTTGCCAGCCGAGCATGAACAGATCGTCTTTTTCGCCGGCTTGCGCGTCGTCCAAATACGTCGCCCATTCCGGAGATTCGATGTTCACTTTAACACCGATTTTTTCGAAATCCGCTTGAATAACTTCGGCTACCTTTTTGCCGTCAGGCATGTATGGACGGGATACCGGCATTGCGTAGAACGTATACTCACCCGGCAGGCCATTCGGGTAACCGGCTTCAGCCAGGAGTTGCTTCGCTTTTTCCAAATCGTATTCGTAATCCTGAATGCTGTCGTTGTAGCCCCACAGGGACGGCGGCATCGGGTTTTTGGCCGGCTCGGCCTGGCCCGCGAAGAAGGCGTCGATAATGCCTTGCTTATTTACGGCATAGCTAAGCGCTGTTCTTACTTTCACGTCGTTAAACGGTTCTTTCTTCAAGTTGAAGCCGACGTAACCGACGTTGTTGGACGGACGTGTGATTTTTTGCAGATCCGGATTGCTTTCCAGCGTGGCCAGATCGTCCGGGGTCAAGTCTTCCATCAAATCGATCTCGCCGCTTTGCAGCGCGTTAAAGCGCGCGGAGTTGTCCGGAATCGAACGAACGATAACTTTGTTCAGCTTCGGAAGACCTTCCTTCCAGTAGTTCGGGTTCTTATCCAAGGTGATCGAATCGTTGCGTTTCCACTCTTTGAACACAAACGGACCCGTGCCGACCGGTTCGTTTTTGAAGTTTTCCTTCTTCTCTTTAATCGCCGTCGGGCTGGCAATGCCGAACGAAGTCATGGCCAGGTTTTGCAGGAAAGGTGCCTGCGGCTGATTCAAAGTGAATTCCACCGTATTGTCGTCGATAGCTTTGACTTCTTTAATGACGCGTTTGCCGTCCGGACCGAACATGGAGTCGTAATAATCAAAAGAGTCCCCTTCAAACTTGTATTCGCTTTTCGGATCGGACCAGCGCGTGAAGTTAAAGACGACGGCATCGGCGTTAAAGTCGGTTCCATCATGGAATTTGACGCCTTGGCGCAGCTTAAACGTGTATTTGAGACCGTCTTCGGAAACCGTCCATTCCTCGGCGAGGGACGGCTGAACTTCCGTCGTTCCTTCCTTGTATTCCAGCAAGGAATCAAATATTTGGTGCGTAATTTTGAGCGATTCGCCATCGGTGACGATCGCCGGATCCAGGGAAGAGGAATCGCCGCCGCGTCCAACGATCAACGTATCCTGCGCGGAACCTGCCGGAGCTTCCGCTCCCGTGTTCGTCCCCGTATTTGTGCCTGCGGCTTTGTTGCCTCCGCCGCCGCTGCCGCCGCAGCCCGTCAAGGCAACGGCCATGCTCAACATCAATAGCAAAATGACACTGCTCCATCTCTTTGCTTTCATAAGTGTGGCTCCCTTCTTGACATTGAATATATGGGTTTGTTTATATGAAGCCGGACGTTTGTGCCGGCTATAAACCATTTATGCCTCTTGAGTAAACAGGTGGCAGGCCGTCAGATGGCCGGCTTCCGTTTCCGCGAGGTCGGGCCGTTTCGAACGGCAAACGTCCATCGCCATCGGACAGCGCGTATGAAAGGCGCAGCCGACCGGGGCATTCGCCGGACTTGGCACTTCTCCTTGCAAAATAATCCGCTCGGGCTTTTTGTCCGGATCCGGTTCCGGCACCGCGGACAACAGCGCTTGGGTATATGGATGCTGCGGCGCGGAATACAGCTTGTTTTTCTCGGCGATCTCCACAATCCGTCCGAGATACATCACCGCGACCCGATCGCAAATATGCTTCACCACGCTGAGATCATGCGCGATAAAAATGTAGGTCAGGCCGAATTCCTCCTGCAAATCCTGCAGCAGGTTGATCACCTGCGACTGAATCGAAACATCCAGCGCCGAGACCGGTTCGTCCGCCACGATCAGCTTCGGCTGGAGCGAAAGCGCCCGGGCGATGCCGATCCGCTGCCGCTGTCCGCCGGAAAATTGATGCGGATAACGCTGCAGATGGCCTTGCGTCAAACCGACGACATCGATCAGCCGGTCGATGATGTTCCGGCGTTCTTTCGCGTCGCCGACGCCATGCACAATGAGCGGCTCCTCCAAAATGCGCTGTACGGTGTGGCGGGGATCCAGCGACGAAAACGGATCCTGGAACACGATTTGCATATCTTTGCGTTTTTTGCGTAGTTCCTCCGGGGAAAGCGCGGTGATATCCTCGCCGTTAAAAATGACGCGCCCGTCCGTTGGCTCGATCAGCCGCAGCAGCGAGCGGCCGGTGGTCGATTTGCCGCAGCCGCTTTCGCCGACAAGCCCAAACGTCTCGCCTTTTTGCACCGTAAACGAAATATCGTCGACCGCTTTGACGAACTGCTGTTTGGACTTACCGAACACCCCCCCGCCGATCGGGTAATATTTTTTCAGATGCTCCACTTGCAGTAATGGTTCGCTCATACGACATCCTCCTGTGGCGTTTCATGCAGCCAGCACCGGCAGCTGTGGGCCGTTTCGTATTCCCGCAGCTCGGGAAGCTGCGTGAGGCATGCCGGCATTGCATGCGGGCAGCGATCGGCGAAGCGGCAGCCCTGCATTTGCGTGCTAAGCACAGGAACGTTGCCGGGAATCGAAAACAGCCGTTTCCGCTGCTCATCCATACGCGGCACCGATTTGATGAGCCCTTGCGTGTACGGGTGCAGCGGGTTTTTGAAAATATCGTGCACGCTGCCTTCCTCGACGACCTTCCCCGCGTACATGACGGCCACGCGATGGCACATCTCGGCCACGACGCCGAGGTCGTGGGTAATCATCATCACAGCCGTTCCGTTTTCCTCGTTGAGGCGCCGGATCAGGTCCAGAATCTGCGCTTGGATCGTCACGTCCAGCGCTGTCGTCGGTTCATCGGCGATCAGCAGCTCCGGGCTGCAGGAAATCGCCATGGCGATCATCACCCGCTGGCGCATCCCCCCTGACAACTGATGGGGATACTCGTCGATAATCGCTTCCGGCCTTGGAATGCCGACCTTTTTCAGCATATCGATCGTATGCGCCCGGGCTTCCTTTTTGCTGAGCCCCTTGTGCAAGCGAACCGCTTCCCCGATTTGCTGCCCGATCGTATACAGCGGATTCAGGGACGTCATCGGCTCCTGAAAAATCATCGAGATCGCATTGCCGCGAATCGAACGCATTTCTCGCTCCTTCAGCGGAACGATATCCCGGCCTTTGAAAAAAATCGACCCTCCGACGATTTTACCCGGAGGTTGCGGAATCAGTTTGAGCACGGACAACGAGGTCACGCTTTTTCCGCAGCCCGATTCGCCGACGACCCCCAGCACTTCGCCGGGATTCACATACAAATTCACGCCGTCCACAGCGGGGATTTCGCCGCGGTCGGTGAAAAAATGAGTATGCAAATCCTCAATTTGCAAAATGGGTTGAATCATGTGACAGCCTCTTTTCATGAAATAAAGTTAACGACTACTTGAAAATTTTCGCGGTTCTTCATGAATATTTTTCATAAAAAGTGTCCGCATACAAAAGACTGATGTTTATGTACCCTCACTTGCTGCAACTCGCTAAAGCAGCAGGATGCCTCCGTATTCATAACGGCCTTATTGACAGCAAAGACAACCGTCAAAACGTCCTTGATTCGTGGACACATGTTTGCGGATGCTTCTTCGCTGCATTCAAGTAAAGCGAACATCTAGAACAAAATGCGGGTTGACAAATTTCTCTAAATTACAACAAAGTACGTCAATATGCACCATCCCCAAAATCACCCGAAACGCGAAAAATGTGACAAAAAATCGAACTACGGTCAATTGAAGGTCTAAAAGCCAACCACTAAACGAACAAAAACGGCTTGTTAAGTTACTTTACAGTATTTTCATATGATAGACAATAGAAAATTTATAAGATGTCAAGTCTGTGGAAGGTTTTTTCTATCGGAGCGATCTTCCGCGATGCCGTAAATTGAGTTGTCCACTCGATTTAGGTAGAATAAAAGAATGCAGTGCTGGCGGATGTTTCGCCATATTCTATGAAGGATGGTGATCAGATGAACATCTATGATTTTGAAGTTCGGACGATTGACGGCAAAGCCATGACCCTTAAAGCTTTCGAAGGCAAAGTGATGCTGATCGTGAACACGGCCAGCGCCTGCGGCTTAACTCCGCATTACGAAGGCCTGCAGCGCCTCTATGAGGCGTATAAAGACCAGGGGCTCGTTGTGCTCGGCTTTCCGTGCAATCAATTTGCCGAACAGGAACCGGGGACGGAGGAAGAAATCAAAGCTTTCTGTGAGACCCGATACCAGGTCACCTTTCCGCTTTTCAGCAAAATCGACGTTAAGGGCGAGCAAGCCCACCCGTTGTACCGATACTTGGTCGAAAATACACCGGAGCCTTACAAAACCGGAGATATCGAATGGAATTTCGTTAAATTTTTGATCGACCAAAAAGGCCGAATCGTCAAGCAATACAGCGCACGCACCGAACCGGCCGCGATCGAGCCGGATATCCGCGGGCTGCTGGGCGCCGCTGAGACCGAGTAACTTCGACGTCGAATTCACTTCTTGACCTGCCTCGTGATAAGAAGATGACTTTTTGAACAACCTCTAAAATTTATAAGAAGACAATCCGCCCGGATTTCGATATAATTTGAGATATATCGACAGAGCTGGGGGCCATCATTTAGATGTCTACAAAAAGAACCGATCCTTTTCGCTACACTTTGACGCCGCCTTTGGCCTGTAAGATGGAGATTACGCATATCGACGATATGCCTCTTCAAAGCAAGCCGGCAACGGTCGATCTCATCGACATCAACAAATCGGGATGCCGAATCGGGACCGGCTTGAATCTGCACGCTTCCAACCACCAGATCCGGGCGGCCGTTCACGTTCAACTGAACGAGAACCTATGCGTGTACAACGGCGAAATTCGCTGGCAGGAGGAGATCGAGCCGGCCATGTTCCATTACGGACTGTCTCTGGAGCTAAGTCCTGACGAGAAGGAGCAGTTAAACATCGAACTGCGCTCGCTGGCTGCTTCCGGACGGATTGTCGTTCTCTAAACGCGCCTGGCGGATGCTGTGGGAGGATATACTTGATCTTCCCACGGCAAAGGTGTATAATACTTATTGCTCGGCAAAATGCGGGTGTAGTTCAATGGTAGAATGCCAGCTTCCCAAGCTTGAGGCGAGGGTTCGATTCCCTTCACCCGCTCCATAATTGACTAAAGATAAGCACACTAACTGATAGTTACTCAACTATTAGAAGGTGTGCTTTTTGGGTATGCTTGTAAACCGTTAGCGCCACCATGCTACTTCTATGGCAAAATATGCTATAATCCATACTAAGAGTGATAGGAAAGGCTTGCAAGGGCGGTCGGCGCATCTTCCGGAGGGGAGGTGAGGCCATGGAGGTTTATCAAGCTTTGTCTCTAATGTTCATGTTCGGCATGTTCATTGTAGCTTTGCTGACTTACCTCAAAAAGAAATAGACCGCCCTAGGGGAAGGTTGCGGTCTAATTTCTAAATCATCCCTATTTAAGTCTGCCGCCCTTAAAAGCGGCTATTACTCGTAGGAGTCGTATCGCAAGTACGGCTCCTTTTAATGTCTTCATTTTAGCATTTCATGTAGTGTCTTTCAATGACACATGATATTTTTTACATAGTTTATGTAAATAAGGAGAGCAACGATGGAGCAACGCATTCTTCTGGTGGACGATGAAACCGGCATTCTCGATATGCTGGAAACGATCTTGAGCAAAGAAGGGTTCCGGTCTATTGAACGGGCGGAAACAGGACAAAGGGCGCTGCAGTTAGTTGAAGCGTTAGAGCCGCAGCTGATTGTCCTTGATGTGATGCTGCCCGATATGAGCGGACTGGAGCTTTGTATGGAACTGCGCAAGAAAACGGAGGCGCCCGTGCTTTTTTTGACGGCGAAAACCTCGGACTACGATAAACTCGTGGGATTTGCCATGGGCGGCGATGACTATATCACCAAACCTTTTAACGCCCTGGAGGTTGTTGCGCGGATTAAGGCCCAGCTAAAACGCTGGCAGATGTGTTCGGGCCAGGGACGGCCAAAAACATTGGAATTTGCGGATTTTTGCATCAACACCGAGTCGTGCGAAGTGATCCGAAACGGACAACCTTTGGAAATGACGGCATTGGAATATTCGCTGCTGCTCTTTTTTGCCGAGCATCCGAACCGGATTTTTACCGCGGCCCAATTATATGAAAACGTATGGGGACAGCTGAACATGGGCGATGACAAAACCGTCGTGATGCATATTTCCAAGATCCGCAAAAAAATCGAGCCCGACGCCCAGGTGCCGAAATATATCAAGAACATTCGCGGACTAGGTTATAAATTCATCCCGCATAAACAGGGAGAGACCGGACAATGAAAACCTCGCTGAAAATGAGCATAAAAATCCTTGCCTTGATGGTAATCCCATTGATGGTTTATTTCCTTAGCTTAGGTTTGCTTACCAATCTTTTTAGTTTTGTCAAGCAAGCGGTCCCCGTACTCCGGGCTATGGACTGGGGAATTTTTCGCCACACCGCAACGCTTCTTTCCGGGGCGGCTGTGGCTTACTTGTTTTTTCTGTTAATCATAAAGCCTATTCTGCACATTGTTCATTGGATTCAGGCGCTGTCGCAAGGAACTTTTCAGGAGCCTGCCGCAACCGGCTTTTTATTTAGCGGAACCCCGATTTTTCAGAAAAGCAAACAGTTTTTATACAAAGACCTCCTCATCCAGATGCAGATTTTGACGGACAAATTAAAACAAAGCGAAACGGACCGGAGGACGCTGGAAAAAAACCGCCGCGACTGGCTGGCCGGGATCACGCACGATCTGAAGACACCGCTGTCCTATATTCAGGGGTATGCTTCGATGATTGCCGCCGAGCGGTACAACTGGTCCGAACGCGAAGTGAAAACGTTTGGCGCCAAGATCGAACAAAAATCCATGCATATTCAAAAGCTGATCGACGATTTAAACGCATCCTTCCAATCCGAAAACGGGAAAATCACCTTGCAAAAAACGCGCACGGAAATGGTTGAATTTCTGCGGCGCATAACGTTGGATACGGCCAATTCTCCGCACTCCGCAGAGTATGTTTTTGCTTATGAAACCGAGTTGGACACATGTTTTCTGGAAGCGGACACCGCGCTGCTGCAAAGGGCAATGCAAAACATCCTTGTCAATGCCGTCATTCATAATCCTCCGGGCACGGAAATTCGCATATCGGTGAGCAAGAAGCCCCATGTTTTTTGTATCCAGATTGCCGACAATGGGGCGGGAATGGACGAGGTAACCCGGAACAATCTGTTTGAAAGCTATTATCGGGGAACGCCAACGCACCAGCCGGCGGAGGGGTCGGGGCTCGGGATGGCGATCGCCCGCCAATTGATCGAGCTGCATGGCGGTTCGATCCGCGCGGAAAGCGCGCCGGAGCGCGGAACCTCCATTCTGATCGAATTGCCGCTGCCTTAATACGATTTTACTTAGATTTTACTTTCGTTTACTTGAGAAAAAGACTCATGCGCGATACTCCTGCTATAACAAGAAAAAAAGGAGGAGAAGCTTGTGTCCGGATATATCATTGAAACAGGCGGGCTGACGCGGCGTTTCGGCGAACGCGTTTCCGTCGATCAGCTTAATTTGCGTGTTCCGGAAGGGAAAATCTACGGATTTTTAGGGGCGAACGGCGCCGGGAAAACAACGACCATTCGCATGCTGCTCAGCTTGATCCGGCCGGACGAAGGCACGATTCAAATTATGGGGCGCTCGCTTTCGCATCACCGCGAAGCCATTTTGCGAAATATCGGTTCATTGGTTGAAGCGCCTTCCTATTACGGGCATTTATCGGCCTATCAAAATCTTAAATTGATTGCGAAGCTGTTGGACTTGCCGGAAAGCAACATTCGCGAAGCCCTGGATACCGTTCGGCTCACTTCCTATGCCAAGCAGACGGTCAAAGGATATTCGCTTGGGATGAAGCAGCGATTAGGCATCGCGCAAGCCTTGATCCGCAAGCCGCGGATATTAATACTGGACGAGCCGATCAACGGCCTTGATCCGGCCGGGATTCAAGAAATCCGCCATTTGCTGCTGTCGTTATCCCGCGAACAGGGGATAACCATTTTTTTGTCCAGCCATATTTTGAGCGAGATCCAAGCCGTATCCGACTACGTGGGGATTATCCAGAACGGGAAATTGATTTTTCAAGACCGGATTCAGGAGCTTGAAAAGAGAAATAAGGTACGGCTGGCGATTATTACGGACCGGCCCGATGAAGCGTACCGGGTGCTTGCCGGCGGCGGGGCGGAAATCGAGCGCTACGGGAGCCAGCTGCTGATTACGGTTACCGAGCGGATGAGCCAAGCTGACATCTTCAAGCTGCTTCAACCGTTCACCTTACACCAGGTCAAGGAAGTCACCGCATCCCTGGAGGAAGTCTTTTTGCAGCTGACGGGGAGAGGGGAAAGCTTATGATGCAAAGAGCGCTTTCCGCGGAGTATCTGAAGATGAAAAAAATCTGCCTATGGATTCCGGTCATCAGCGCGGTAATTTTGCTGTTGTTCAGCTGCATGGAGTGGTACCTGTATTTTCGTCAGGGAGAAGCCGGCGTTTATACGGGGTTTAATGTGCTGTATATGTTTTTGTCCTTTACGATGCTGCTGACCATCTCCTTGTTGTGCAGCACCATGTCCGAACCGGAGCATCAAGCGCAAGGATTAAAGCTGCTGTTTTCCCTGCCCGTCAACCGAACGGCTTTCTATTTTGCCAAGGCGATCTGGATCGGGGCCTTGATGCTGGGATGCTGCGCGCTCATTATTGGCGGAACGGCAGGGATATGGCTCGCTTACACCGATTTGACACTTCCCTTCCCGTTTTTGGTTAAGCAGGTCCTGGGCTGCTTTGGCGCGTCCCTGCCGGTCCTGGGGATACAATTATTTCTGTCGCTCCGCTTCTCCAATCAGACATTCCCGCTGGCGGTCGGCGTGCTTGGCGCCATCTCCAGTCTGTTTATCGCCAGATTTGGCGGAACAGTCTTATATGTCCTGCCGTGGGCCTACCCTTCCATGGCCAGCCCTTTTATCGGCGGGTATACCCATTGGATCATGCTGGGAGCCGGGTTGGGATTGGTTTTGCTTTGGGGCGGAGCCGTAGGCTTTCGCGCCATGGAGATCAAATAGGAGGAAGATGGATATGCTGAGTTTATTTTTTGCGGAAGCCGGAAAAGTCAGATGGCTGTTGATTTTATTGTTGATTCTCATGGACATAACGGCAAGCTTTGCGCTGGCCGCGGAACATGTCGCGTCTTTGACCGATTACTTTGCGCCCGATTGGACCACCCTTTATTTTCAAGCGGTTTCCTTCCACGGGATGTTTATTCTGCCGCTGTTCGCCGGCATATTTGCGGCATTCCTCTGCTTCTATGAACATAAAAACGGAGCGTGGAAGCAGCTGCTCACCCTGCCGTTTCCGCGCTGGAAAATCTATTTGTCCAAGTTTTTGATGCTGGTCGTTTTATTGGCGATCGCACAGCTTGCCTTTTTGGCCGGGTACCTGGCAACCGGAAGCCTCATTCATGTAGAGGGCGTTATTCCCTGGAAAACCGTGCTGACCGGCGTGACCGGCGGATGGCTGGCAGCTTTTCCCCTGGCCATGCTGCAGATTTACCTGTCGACACGTTTCAAATCTTTCGGAATCGCCCTGTTGTTCAGCATCTCGGCGGTCATCCCAAATATTGTCATTACGGGTTTCGAAGGATTTATCGGGGCATGGTTCCCCTTCGCCCCGCCGTATTATGCCATGTTTCCGCAAGGACTGCCTCTCTCCCCAAGGCTGGAGCCCGGTTCGTTTGTCCTGATTCTCGTCTTCACCTTTCTCGTCTATCTTGCGGCCGGTCTGCGGCATTTTGTGCGCAGGGATTGGATGTGAACAACTATAAGCTAAAAAGAGGCCCGTATCTACGGGCCTCGAGAAATATCGAAGAAAGCGTCCCAGGAACGATTCGAACGCTCGACCGACGGCTTAGAAGGCCGTTGCTCTATCCAGCTGAGCTACTGGGACACAAATATGAATAAAAAAGGATGCGTTAATTATTATAGCGCATCCTTTTTATTTTTTCAAAGCCGTTTTTACAAAAAAATCCGTCATTTGGGAGGAAGCTCATTAATCTTTGCCGCGATCGCCTCGTGGGCAAGCAAATTTTCCAGGAATAGCCGGCGCTGCTTAGCCGGCTCAGGCCAGCCGGTATCCCCGAAGTTTTCTTCGGCCACTTCCGCATAAGCCTGATGCATGTTGTTGTCGTACCAATCGATTTCCGGCCGGGCGTCGCTTCGGATCATGCGGATGATTTCCCAGCCGGCGCCTTGATCGGAACGGGCGATATAGACGAACAGATCGGGATCGCCTACCGCCCCCGGCCGCACCTGGATGACGGCGCAAGGACGCCCCAAATGCTCGTCCATCCGTCTGAATTCCGCGTCTTTGATGTAATACATGCTCGGTATCGTTCCTTTCCCGGAGCTTTAAATGGGCCAGAGCTTGCCCGGGTACCCCGCCCGCTCCAGCTGCTCCCTGGTCTCCGCCGTGCCCAGCCGGTAAATTTCCCGAAACAGGCCGCTCACAACGCTTTGATAGCTTTGGTTGACATCGCCTTCCGGCGTATCCGGCCAAGGAAAGGTGAAGGCCAAAAAAGTGCTTTCTTCCTTCTCGTCAAGCTGACCGAGCAGGTGCTTTAACGTATCGGCTTCCTCCGAGGTTGCCTCGACCGCCCATTCATAGGCCGCCGCGCCGGGATCGTCGAGCACCGAACGACCCTGCACGGAAACGTAGTACCGTTTCTTTTCCAACGCCATATCTCCCCTTTCTCCTGCTTGACGGTCATAGTTTTCCATGATGGACAGACATTTTATGCCTTTGTTCGGCATAATTTGTTAATACTTTTCGCCCGGTCGGCAAGCGGGGAACGTAAAGCAATGCAGAAAGGAGATTGCAAAAATGTGCGGAATAACCGGCTTTATCGAATGGAACCGGGATTTGACCAAAGAATCGGACCTTGTACAGACCATGACATCCTGTCTGGAAAAACGGGGCCCCGATGCGCAGGGAACCTGGATTTCGGGCCCTTGCGCTTTTGGCCATCGGCGCCTTAGCGTCATGGATCCCGAAAACGGTGCCCAGCCGATGATCATCCATGAAGAGGACGCGGTGTTTACCATCGTATACAACGGGGAGATTTACAACGCACCGGAGTTAAAGGCCGAGCTGCAGCGGCGGGGCCGCAAGTTCCAAACGAACTGCGATACGGAGGTGCTGCTGCAATCGTATATCGAATGGGGGCCGGATTGCGTGTACCGGCTTAACGGCATTTTCGCTTTTGCCGTCTGGGACAGCGTTAGGCAGCATGTTTTTTTCGCCCGCGACCGCCTTGGCGTCAAGCCGCTGTTCTACAGCGAGGTGGACGGAACGTTGATTTTCGGCTCCGAACCTAAAGCCATTTTGCAGCACCCCAAAGTCAGACCGGTCGTGGGAGCGGAAGGGCTTGCCGAAATTTTCGTCATCGGGCCGGCCCGGACCCCCGGCCACGGCGTTTACAAGGATCTTAAGGAGCTGCGCCCCGGCCACGTCATGATTTACAGCCGGTCGGGACTGCGGAAATACGCTTACTGGAAGCTGGAGGCGGAACCCCATACCGATGACGTGGAAACGACGGCCGCCGCCATCCGCCGGCTGCTGCAGGATACGCTGGAGCGGCAGCTGATTTCCGACGTGCCGGTCTGCACGCTGCTGTCGGGAGGCCTGGATTCCAGCGCGCTGACCGCGCTTGCCGTCGATTACTACAAACGGACCGGTCAGGGCCGGGTACACACCTACTCGATCGACTATGTGGATAACGACAAGCATTTTAAAGCCCACAGCTACCAGCCGGGCGCGGATGGCCCGTGGATCAAGCGGATGGTCGAGGAACTGGGCACGGAGCATCACGCGATTACGTTCGACACTCCCGAGCTTGTCGCCGCCCTGCCCGACTCGACCGTCGCCCGCGACATGCCGGGCATGACCGATATCGACGCGTCGCTGCTGCTGTTTTGCCGGGAAATCAAAAAGGGAGCCACGGTGGCCATTTCCGGCGAAGCGGCGGATGAAGTATTTGGCGGCTACCCCTGGTTCCACCGCGAGGAGCTGCTGAACTCCGGGACGTTCCCCTGGTCGGTGGCGACCGGGCTGCGCGCGGATCTGCTGGCCCCGGAAATCCGCGAGTGGATCAAACCGGAGCAGTATATCGCGGACCGCTACAGCGAAGCCGTGGCCGAAGCCCCGAAGCTGGAAGGCGAATCCGGGGAGCGGGCCCGCATGCGCATCATGTCCTATTTGAACATCACCCGTTTCATGCCGACGCTGCTCGACCGCAAGGACCGCATGAGCATGGCCGCCGGCCTGGAGGTTCGCGTCCCTTACTGCGACCACCGGCTCGTGCAGTACGTATGGAATATCCCCTGGGAGATCAAGACGACCGGAGGCCGCGAAAAAGGCATCCTGCGCAAAGCGCTCGAGGGCATTTTGCCGGAAGACGTACTGTACCGCAAAAAAAGCCCATATCCCAAAACCCATAATCCCAACTATTTAACCGCCGTCCGCAGCGAGATGCTGTCCATTTTGGATGATCCGTCATCGCCGATTCTGCCGTTGATCGATAGCGGCAAAATCCGCTCCATCGCCGCTTCCGAGGAATCTTCCTCGAACCTGCCGTGGTTCGGCCAACTCATGTCCGGACCGCAGCTGTTCGCTTATTTGTCCCAGGTTAACCACTGGTTAAAAACTTACGGCATCGAGTTCCGCTAACGGAACTGGCTGGATATCCGGAAGAATAAATGTATCTTTTACAACTATCTCAAAAAAGAACGGGATTCACAAGGAAATTGCCCTTGTGACCCCGTTCTTTTCCCTTCCCCTACACAACCCGTTCTTTCGTTTTGCGAGCCCCAGCGGCAGGTCAAGTCAAATTTTCCCCACGGATTCGCCTTTGATCAAAGTAACGTAAATCCGTTCGTGTTCAACCTGCTCACCCGCCAAAATTTTGATTAACTGCTCGGCGGCGAGCGCCCCCCATTTGCGTTTCGAGTAATTGATCGTGGCCAGGCGCGGCTGCATATAGTTCGTCAGCTCGATATTGTCGAAGCCGATCAGATGAATATGCTCGCCGATCCGGTAGCCGGTTCCCTCCAAACGGTTCCAGAAGCCGATCGCCATTTCGTCGTTCAGGCAAAAAACGGCCGCCGGTCCGGAGTATTCCCGGATCACTTGCTCGGCGGCCCGCTCCCCGCCGCTTTTTTTGAAATCGCCGGCGATTTCGATCCATTCCGCTTCCCGGGCGCGGTCCGCCACCATTTTAACCGCCTTCATCCGCTGAGTCGAGTCGAACGAACCCTCCGGACCGGACACCACATATATCTTCCGGTGCCCTTGCTCCAGCAAATATTCGGCAGCCAACGCGGCGCCCGCTTTGTTGTCCAGCAGCACCTGATTGATGTTGGGATGGTCCAGCTCCCGGTCGAGCACGACGATTTTATGGTTGCGGTCCGCATACTTGAGCAGCTCTTCATTCTTAAACGTCTGGTCCAAAATAACGGCCCCGTCGATCATCCGCTCGGGAAGCATCCGGTGCGCCCTTTTGCCGCTGCATACGATCAGATCGTAACCCCGGCCGTTGCATACCTCTTTCATTCCGTCCAGCAGGTCGCCGTAAACGTCCCCCTTGAAATCCGTTAAAAACACGCCCAAAATGCCGGACTCCCGCTTCTTTAACGTTCTCGCCGCCGCATTCGGCACATAATTCAGTTCCTTGGCAACCGCCAAAATTTTCGAGCGGGTCTCATCCGTCACCTTGCTGCTGCCGTTTAGGGCGTATGACACGGTTGATATGGAAACCCCGGCTTTTTTCGCGATATCCTTAATGCTTACCAATGCTCCTCGCTCCTTACGTTGTCACACCCTGCCTTGCGCCATTAGACTCGTAGATTAGTGCCAAAAAGTTCCGTTATCCTAACCTTAAATATTTTACATAAAAATCTCAACTATATTGTTATTTCTTCAGCTCTAAAAACAATTGCTCCAAACCTGCGAAAACGATTTAGATCCGATGTTGACAAGCTTGCGAACCCTGTATTAACCTCAAGTTGATCCAAGCGGTAATATAAAACGTTTCTATTGAGGTTTCGATTGAGTTCAAACAAACGATCTATCGCAAAGCGAGGGAACATGATGACTAACCTTTTAACGGGTTTTCTGGAACGGATCGCCAGCCGCCGCTTGAACGTCCTTTCCGTACGCGTCCTTCAGGACGGCCATTTCATGGATGCCTGGGATTTGGACGGGGATGTGCGCCGGCCCCAGCATTCCGTCAGCAAGTCCTTTACCTGCATGGCGGTCGGGCTTGCTATCCGCGAGGGCAAACTGAGCCTGGACACCCGAATCAAAGACCTGTTTCCGGAACATGCCCAGGAGGTTCCCGACTCGGCCTATCCCCCGAGGGAGCTTGCCCTGTACGATCTGCTGCGCATGTCCTCCGGCCACGATGCCCCGCCGCTATGGGCCGAGGAGCGGGCGACGCTGCGGGAAAAGGACTGGGTGAAACATTATCTGTCACTGCCGCTGAACCGACCGCCCGGCGAAAAGTTCACCTACAGCAGCGGGGACACGTTCATCATCTCCGCGATGGTACAGGCCGCCGTTGGAGAGACGGTGCTGGAGTATTTGACCCCGCGGCTGTTCGAGCCGCTCGGCATCGATCGGGCCGAGTGGGACACGTCGCCGCTGGGCGTAACGCTGGGATGCGCGGGGCTGCGGATCAGCAACGCCGAGCTCGCCCGGTTTGGCCAGTTGCTGCTGCAAAAAGGCAGATGGCTGGAGGCGCAGCTCGTGCCCGCGGAGTGGATCGAGTTCGCCACCCGCAAGCATATCGAAACGGACGGGAGCGGAGATTGGTCCGAGGGGTACGGCTGCCAGTTCTGGATGTGTTCCCGCGGAGCTTACCGCGCCGACGGGATGAAGGGACAATTCTGCGTGATTGTTCCGGAAAAGCAAGCCGTCATTGCGATCAACAGCGACGAAGACGACATGCAGGGAATTTTGGATGCAGTATGGTCGGATCTTTTGCCGCGGCTTTCCCGTTGAACTACCCGGAGGACCTTCAGTTCAGCCGCCACAAGCGTATCCGTAACGTTAAAGTCCCCGGCCAACAACCCTAGCCGTATTGTCCCCCTCATGTTCATATGAAAAAGAAGCACAGCACCGGTTTTCCCGATTACTGTGCTTCTAAAACAGCTGCCGCTCACGGGACCAGCTTGGCCGCCAGGTTGCGCAGCGCAGCGCCGCGGTGGCTGACGGCCTGCTTCTCCTCCAGGCTGAGCTCCGCGAACGTCTTCTCGTAGGCGGGCAGGTAAAACAGCGGATCGTACCCGAACCCGCCGCCTCCGGCCGGCTCTGACGTGATCCAGCCCTCCGCTTCGCCGGAGGCCTCCACAAACCGCCCCGTGGCCGGGTCGTACAGCGCCAGATGGCAGACGAACCGCGCCGGACTAAGCAGCGGCTGCTCGGTATCTTCCCCGAGCCGCTCCTTCTCCAGCTCCGCCAGCAGCTTTTCGTTGTTGTCCTCGTCAGAAGCGCCCTCGCCGGCATAACGGGCCGAATAAACGCCCGGCGCCCCGCCCAGCCGGTCAACGCATAACCCCGAGTCGTCCGCCAGCACCGGACGTCCCAGGTGATCGCCCACCGTTTGAGCCTTCTTGCGGGCATTCTCGGCAAACGTCTCGCCATCCTCGACGATTTCCGGAATATCCGGGTAATCGGCCAGGCTCCGCACCTGCTTGTTCAAGGCCTCCAAAGCATGGGCGAATTCCCGGACTTTGCCCGGATTCCGTGTGGCCACGACGATAACCGGTCCTTCAATCATCGTTTACACCGCCGATCCAGGCTGGCCGCTTTGAATGTGCAGGGCGACGGGGCCAAGCGCTTCGCGCTGCTGCTCGATCATCTCCCGGATTCCTTTTTCGGCCAGCGCCAGCATCCGGTCCAGGTCCTCCCGGGAGAACGGGTTTTCTTCCCCGGTCCCCTGCACCTCGACAAATTGGCCGCGGCCCGTCATCACGACGTTCATGTCGACCATCGCCTTGGAATCCTCGTCATAATTCAGGTCAAGAAGCGTCTCCTGCCCGACGATGCCTACGCTGACGGAAGCGAGATAGTCGGTGATCGGAAAGACCGGCAGCGCATGCTTTTGGACGATCTTATGCATCGCCAGCGCCATCGCTACGAAAGCACCGGTAATCGACGTCGTCCGCGTCCCTCCGTCCGCCTGAATCACGTCGCAGTCAATCGTGACGGAGCGCTCGCCCAGCGCCTGCAAATCGACGACCGAACGGAGCGAGCGCCCGATCAGGCGCTGGATCTCCATCGTCCGTCCGCTCAGCTTTCCCCTTGCCGATTCACGCTGATTCCGGGTCTGGGTCGCCCGGGGGAGCATCGAATATTCGGCCGTCACCCAGCCTTTGCCCTGCCCCTTCATAAACATCGGCACTTTCTCTTCCACGGTCGCCGTACACATCACTTTCGTATCGCCGACCTCAATATATACGGAGCCCTCCGCATATTTGTTGACGTTTACGGTCAACTTCATCGGGCGGCGCTCGTTCGCTTCGCGTCCGTTACTTCTCATTCTGATGGCCTCCTACATTTTCTTGCTGTCCATATGCTTTTCCTATTCTACCAAAGTGTGGTCATAAAAGCATCATTCCATTCCTCCGGACGCGGTCCGGGCATGCCTTTCGCCATATAAAAAACCCTGCGCCGCAGGGTTTTTCGTTCATGTTTTCATCCTCAAATCAGGCTGGAGTCTACAGCGGAATGGCGTTAATCGTTTCGGGCCGCATGACGGGTTCGCTGTATTTTTGGTTGTCCATGCCGACGACTTCTTTTTGCCCGTTGACCCAAATGCGCACTTTGCTGTCCTCGGCGTTTTGCGCCACGGTCAGCACGAGCGACTGCATCATCTGTGCCGGAAGCTTCTCGCCGGCTTCAAACATATCATCCTGCAGCGATACCGTCACGACTCCATCCTGGGATTTTTCCACGCTTTCCAGCTTGGTATTGTCCGTCACGACTCTTTCCAGGCCATCGCCCCGCTGCGGACCTTGGAGCAGTTCGCCAAGCGCCGCCTTCACCGGGTCGTTCCCGGCGGGAACAAACCGCGTGACCGGCACAAAATACTGCACCCCGTCCGGCGTCGCCGCGGAGAAATACACGACCACCGGGCTCGATTGCGACAAGCTGGAGCCGTCGTTCAGCTGCAAATTGATGCCGATGCTGCGGCTGAGCGGGCGATCCAGCGGCGTGCCGCCGACCGGCATTTCGTTCAGCTTTTCCCCGTCCACCCAGAGCTGGACCTTCTCGACGCCGGGAGTTTCGGTTAACGTCCAGGTCAAAGCTTCGAGGATTTTCCGTTCATCCTCCTTCGCATAATCGGCAAACGCCCCGTTGAATTCGACGACAGCCAGCTTTTCGTCTTGCTTGACGGTCACGGCTTTGACCTCGGTCCCCGCCGGAAGCACCCCGGCAAAACCGGCCGGAATCAGGCTGTCGTACGGCCCTTCCTGTACGATCGTTTCCAGCATCCGGTTCAGTCTCAAGGATGCGTCGCCTTCCGGCAAATGCAGCGCCACCGGGGCGATCAGGCCGTGCTCGTTCTCCAAATAAACCGTCGAAAGCTCCTTCTCCGTCATCAAGCTTGTCTGCTCCGAGCTTGCCTTCTCGGCGCCGATCGACTCCAGCATTTGCGCCTCCACGTCCGCGGGCGGCGGATCGATTTGTGCGGATGAGCTGGCTCCGAACAGACTGCATCCCGACAGCAGCAGCGGGAACGCTAATACGCTGACGGCGGCCGTGTTCCGAAAACGGCGGTTCCTATTCATCGTCTTATTGGCTCCTCCCTAACATTTTTCTTAGGTTTGTATTACTATATATACGAGCCCTTCTTTGAAAAATAACTATATTTTTCCGGGAAGTGGACAAACTGCTTCATATCTGTGCCAAGAAGAACCAGATAGCGAGGGATATTATATGGGGATGGAACAACCAAAACAAAAAGCGCCTTATAGCCTGAACAGCAAAAAAGTCGCCGACGCCACCAAGGCATGGCTGCACAAACGGGGCGTTACGACCGAACAAATCGCGGAACTCGTGATGTTCCTGCAGCAGAAATATTACCCGAACCTGACGATGGAAGAATGCGTACACAACGTGGAGCAGGTGCTGACCAAAAGGGAAGTGCAAAACGCGGTATTAACCGGCATTCAGCTTGATGTCCTGGCGGAACAGGGGCTGCTTATCCCCGAACTTCAGGAGATGATCGCGAACGACGAAAGTTTGTACGGCGTCGATGAAATTTTGGCTTTTTCGATCGTTAACGTATACGGCAGCATCGGATTTACCAATTACGGTTATGTGGACAAGCTGAAACCGGGCATTTTGGAAAAGCTGAACGATAAAACCCTCGGGCCGATAAACACATTTCTGGACGACATCGTCGGCGCCATCGCCGCTTCAGCCAGCAGCCGGATCGCCCACCGCAAGCAGGCGGAACGGGAGCACGGCGAGGACACGCTTGATGACGAGCGTTGATCCGGAGAATTCGCGAGCCTTATGTAGTTGAAAAAAGCCGCCGCAATCCATTGCCGGAGTTGACGCTGAATCGGAGGCAGACAGTGTCTTCCCGGCTTTTTGGGCTGCTTCGTTGATCAATCAAGCAACTGTTGTAAGGCAACCAGCCAATCGAGTGCGCCAACTTCGTCGCATAGCAAATAAAACAAGCCGCTGAAGGAGCGTGCGTTGGACTTAACCGGGTTCATGTCTTGGTGTTCCTGCCAGCTGCCTGCCTTTGCACAATTATCCCTTTCTTTCAGGGAACAGGGGGTGGGGGCTAGAGCAAGGGTTCCAAAAAAAGAGAGAAGAAAAAAACAAAACAGATGAGGAAAAAATGAGGCGTTTCAGGGGAGATTTTTCAGCTTGATAAGAGAACGTGTGTTTGGTATAATGAAATAAATGGAACTTATGTTCGTGTATCCTTGATTCGGGGGCGAGCGGATATGGAAGCCAATGCGGGAACGGAACTTCAACCATTCAGCAGCCGTTATAACAGCGAGCAAGACTGCATGGAGGCGCTAATCGCGATGAAGTGGCCAAACGGCTTTGTCTGCCCGCGCTGCGCTCACAACCGGTGCAGCCGTGTGACTTCCCGGCATATCCCCTTATTCGAGTGCGGAAAGTGCAAGCATCAAACATCGCCTTTGGTCGGCACGATTTTTGAAGGAACGCATCTGCCCCTGCTCAAGTGGTTCAAGGCCCTGGATTTATTCCTGCTTGAAGGCGGCATCTCGGCGGTGCGGTTGCGCCAGGTGATCCGGGTCGCCTACAAAACAGCCTGGGCACTGCTGCACAAAATACGCCAAGCCGTGGGGGAGTTCGATGCTCGGGAGCTGCTCTCTGGAGACGTGAAGGTGAACAGCGATCAGTATGGGCGTAATCCGTCCCGGTGTCAGCTTTCGCATCCGTACGCCTCGGCGGTCGTAGCCGGCTGCACGGTCACGGAGTCGGGCGAGCCGGAGCACGTCAAAATCCGCCTGGTGCCGCATAAGCGGGG
>SNQW01000101.1_pt1 | contig 81603 bp, 72 predicted proteins | sample 2580511 | NCBI WGS metagenome assembly SNQW01 (sample SAMN10953775, study PRJNA522744) | food fermentation metagenome | isolation source: 8-hour incubation of native-enriched microbial consortia from nixtamalized... | place: Mexico | collected 2017-09-24 | reverse complement strand
ATTAACCTTGAATCGTTTGGTGGCGATGGCGGAGGGGTTCCACGCGTACCCATCCCGAACACGACCGTTAAGCCCTCCAGCGCCGATGGTACTTGGACCGAAGGGTCCTGGGAGAGTAGGACGCCGCCAAGCATGAAGAAGAGCACCGCCGATCACTCAGCGGTGTTTTTTTGCATTGTCGGAATGCCGCTGCGGGATGAGATGGATAGAACGTTGTACAGCGGACACCGGGGGATGGTCACTAGCGATGGGTTGCGATGGAGAGGAGACGTAGCAAACGAGGCTACGGACCTGAGCGCGTTATTTGTTCCAAAGTGAAGGACTAAAACTTTTAACGGACCGAGCGGATCTTATTTCCCTCAGCTTAGCGTGAATGGCGTTATTTTTAGCCCGATAGCGTCGTCTGGGTCCGTTAGAACGGGAAATACCCCACAAGCGTTTGCATTTAAATCTGACAAGTTACATTTTTTGGGCACACCAATATTCTAACGGTTGCCACAAGCGCTATTTGTTCCAATACCGTTGATTTCAAATTCTAACGGTTGCCATGGTGCTTATTTCGCTGAAAACCGGTAATTTTTACTTGGATTCAGGCAAATAACGGCGCTCGCAACCGTTAGAATTTAGAAAAGGTCTTTTTTCGGTAAATAGCCGCTGCTACAACCGTTAGATTTCGGATAGCTTTTACGGGACAGCTTGAGCAAAAGTTAATGCAACGCCAGTGGAAATACTCGGAAAATGGGGAGATAGGGTCTTTACGGTCCTTTACGGTCCGTTAGAGTTTATAACATGCGCGAAAAAGGACAGTTTGCGATAAGAATGCCGCACAGCCCCGGAGAAGAGAGCACGGTCGAATCCGTCGGCTGTGCTTTTTTGTATTCTTTTTTACGATTCCGCTTGTCAATCAGTTAAAAAAGCCGTAAAGAAAACGTCAATTTTCGGGCGAAATCCGGACGAAAGAGAAAAAAAACTGTAAGGTGGGATGTAACTTATTCCGCCTAAGCAGTCACTATAATGATAAAGGTGAGCAACAACAGAGAACGAAGAAGCGGCTCTGTAAATACAAAAGTGGTATTTGGCAGGAGGAGAAACCGAGATGAGCAAATTGATGCGTATAGGGGCTGTGGGTGTAGCAACAGGTTTGTTATGTTCCGCAATATTGCTGCCGGTTAACCCGGGTCAAGCGGCTGCAGACGTCCGGCAAGGGAATTTCAATGCGGCCGTGGTCAAGAGCAAGAGGGCTGCCGGCGATGCCATTAACCTTAAAGTTAATGGGGAGAATACGGGGCTTAAGGGGCTGCTGCTGAACGGAAAAACCTTGGTTCCGGTCGCTTTTTTGCGGGATGCGTTGAAAATTCCCACTAACTATGACTCAAAAACAAAGACCTGGAAGATTGGCCAAGGTTACCGGCAGCTAACAATGATGGTGGCCGGAGGGAGCGTGGAACCCGCCATTAACGGTTTCTATATAGATGGAGAGGTCAAGCTCATTAACGGTAAAATCTACATTCCTTTTCAATGGGTCAAGGATTACCTCGGTTATGATGCGGTCTGGAATAAAGGCGCTAAGCAGTTAAACGTCATCAAGAGCCGAGAGAATAAAATCACGGTGACCACTTCAAGCTATGACAAGGAAAGCAAACGGGTTTCGGTTCATCTCCAATATCCTCAATTGGGCAGTATGGGAGATGCGAAAGCGGAGAAGGCGATCAATACGTTTTTTGAAAAGCAAATGGAAGATCACAAAGGGCACATCGACGAGGTCATGAAGGATCTCGGCGATCAGAATATGACGAATCCGAATAGTTTTGAGAGCTCGTATCTTGTCACCTATAACCAAAATGGCGTGCTCAGCCTTTTGTTCCAATATACGGAGTATACGGGCGGAGCGCATGGTATGAGTTACCGCACCGGATACACTTTCTCGTTGAAAGACGGCAAGCTTTTGGAACTTAAGGACTTGCTGGGCGCGAATAAGGATTATGAAAAGCAGATGAACGCCCGGCTAAGCAAGGAGTTGAAAGCAGACCCCGGTTATATGGGGGGCTTCAAAGGGTTAAAGGACAATCCGGATTTCTATTTGCTGCCGGGCCGCGTGCAAATTTTCTTCCAATTATATGAATACACCCCTTATGCCGCCGGTTTTCCGGAGTTTAGTTTCGCTTGGAACGAATTGCTCCCGAAAGGCAGTAGTCCGTTTGCCTCCTTCAAATAACGCGGAATCCGGTTGATTACGCTCTTGAGAGAGCGGCCTAAGGTTATTATGATGCCAATTCCGTCACGCCTATCCCGGTTGTTTTCATGTACAATATGATTGTGTTTTGATATTTGGATTATTTTGCACGAATCATATTGCTGGAGGTAACTTGCGGGAATGAAGCCGATTTTGGAGATAGCCGATACGTTTGGGATTGCGGATAAATACTTGGAATTGTACGGCCGTTATAAGGGTAAGCTGGATCTTCGGCTGCTAAGCGATATGCGAGATCGGCCCGACGGGAAATTAGTGCTGGTGACGGCTATGAATCCTACGCCGGCCGGGGAAGGAAAAACACTGACGACGATCGGCCTGGCGCAGGCGCTGAACGCGATCGGCGAGCCGTCGATCGCTGCGCTGCGGGAGCCGTCGCTGGGACCGTGCTTTGGCATGAAGGGCGGAGCGACCGGCGGCGGTAAAGCGCAAATTTTACCGTCCGAGGACATTAATTTGCATTTTACCGGCGACCTGCACGCCATCACTTCCGCGCATAACCTGCTCGCGGCGATGATTGACAACCACATTTTTCAAGGGAATGCACTGCAAATCGACCCGGGGCGCATTTTGTGGAAGCGCGCGATGGATATGAACGACCGGAGTCTTCGGCAAATCGTCGTCGGGTTGGGTGACGGGAACGGCCAGGTTCATGAATCCGGCTTTATGATTACTAGCGCTTCGGAGGTTATGGCGGTGCTGTGCCTCAGCGAGGACGCGGACGATTTGAAACGGCGGCTTGGCCGTATGGTTGTGGCCTGCAACATGTCCGGGGAAGCGGTCACCGCGGCGCAGATCGGCGCGGTCGACGCGATGACCGTTTTGCTCAAGGAGGCGATCAAGCCCAATTTGGTGCAAACGGCCGAAGGGTCCCCGGCCATTGTTCACGGAGGCCCGTTCGCCAACATCGCCCACGGCTGCAGCAGTGTGATCGGTACGAAGGCCGCCCTGAAGCTGGCCAAAATCGTGGTTACGGAAGCCGGTTTTGGAGCCGATTTGGGCGCGGAGAAATTTTTCAATATCAAGTGCCGTCAGGCCGGATTAACGCCGGACGCCGCGGTGCTCGTCGTTACCGTAAAAGCGCTCAAATATAACGGCGGGGTCCCCAAAGCGGAGCTGGACAAACCGAATCCCGCGGCGCTGGAAGCCGGTCTTGCCAACATTAGACGGCATTTGGAGAACATCGGGAAATTCGGAGTTCCCGTGATGGTGGCTATAAACCATTATGCCGACGATCCGCAAGATGAAATCCGGCTGGTTACCGAAGCCTGCCGCCGCATGGGGGTTCGGGCGGAGTTGTCCGATGTCTGGGCTAAAGGCAGCGAGGGCGGTTTGGAAATGGCCCGGGCCTTGCAGGATATTTTGCGGGGGGAGCCTTCGCGGTATGCGCCGCTGTATCCGGAAGAGCTTGATATCCGGGCAAAAATCGAAGCCATCGTGAGGGAAATCTACCGCGGCAAAGGCATCAAGCTGTCCGCTAAGGCGGAAGCGAAGATACGGGAGCTCGAGCGCCTCGGATTTGGCCGCTTGGCGGTGTGCATGGCGAAAACCCCTTATTCCTTCTCGGATCAGGCAACGCTTCTCGGAGCCCCGGACAATTTTACTGTCCAGGTGCGGGACGTAACGCTGTCCGCGGGAGCGGGCTTTATCGTTGCGCATACCGGCAATATCGTCACGATGCCCGGTTTGCCCAAATCTCCGGCGGCGGAACGAATCCGTCTGGATGAGCGGGGGGAAGTGGACGGTTTGTTGTAGGTTCTCTTTTCCGGAACGGGGTTTGAATACTGGAAATATAACGCACAAAAAAAGTACGGCCGAAGCGGGCTACACCCCGGACCGTACTTTTTGCTTTTCGTTATGGTGTCAATTTAGGGGCGTGACGATGATGAGTCCCTTGTTCATAGCTGTATGCCAGCTTAATCAGGGTCCCTTCGTCAAAAGCCCGGCCCAGGAATTCAATGCCGACGGGCAAACCGTCTGGGGTAAACCCGGCTGGAACGGTGATGGCCGGGAAACCGGAGAATGGGCTAAGGCGGTTGTTGTTGCCGGAAGCCTGGCTCTCGCCGATGAACGCGGCCGGTTGCGTCGTCGTTGGGTAAACGATGGCATCCAGGTCGTAATCGGCCATCACTTTTAGAAGGGCATCGCGCGTTAATTTGGTCCGGTTCAGCAAAATATCCTTATATTCCTCCGTTTCCAGCGTTTCCCGAGCCTCGCGGGCTTTCATGGACTGCTCCTGAGCCTTGTCATACTCTCCCGATGCGATAATTTCCGCCAGGCTATGATAAGGTGCGCCGTCTCCCAGCTCCTGAAGGTACTCATTCAATTGAAATTTGAACTCGTATCCGCTTAGGCTGGGGTACTCGTTGATTTCCGCCAGGTTCGGAATGGTGACCGGAATGGCCGCAGCTCCCAGGGCCTTCAGCTCATCGACCGCATGGTAAACGACATCGGAGACGGTCTTTTCCCGATCATTGCCGTTTTGAAACAATTCGACGGCGACACCGATCCGGGCGCCTTTTAAACCGTCCGCATCCAGAAACGCGGTATAGCTTGCGGGAATATGCCCGACGCTGTACGCGGTTGCCGTATCATCCGGATCATACCCGGCGGTTGCGTCCAGCATGATAGCGGCATCCTCCACCGAGCGGGCCATCGGGCCGCCGACGTCCTGCGTCAGGGCCAGCGGGATGATGCCGTCGCGGCTGGACAAACCGACCGTAGGGCGTATGCCCACCAGGCTGTTGAAGCTGGACGGGATGCGAATCGATCCGCCCGTATCGGTCCCAAGGCCGGCTGCGGCGAAATTGGCCGCGACCGCCGCACCGGTGCCGCCGCTGGAGCCGCCGGGATAATGGTCGGGCGCGTACGGATTTTTCGTTTGCCCGCCAAGGGAGCTGGAGGTCGTGATGCCGAAAGCGAACTCATGCAGGTTGGTTTTGCCCAAAATAATGGCGCCGGCCTCTTTCAATTTGGCGATTTGCTCGGCATCCTTGCCCGGAATGGAATCTTTCAGGCATAGGCAGCCAGCGGTGGTAGGCATGTCAGCCGTATCGAAATTGTCCTTGACCAAAATAGGGATGCCATGAAGCGGTCCGCGCGGCCCTTTCGCGGCCCGTTCCTGATCGAGAGCTTCGGCAACGCTCAAAGCGTCGGGATTTAAGGTCAGAACAGCCTGCAGCGAGACGCCCTGGTCGTCGTATTTGGCGATGCGGTCCAAATACATTTGAACGAGTTGCTTGGAGGTCAGCTTGCCCTGATCTATCGCTAACTGCATATCGGTAATCGTCGCCTCTTCGAGCACAAACGGTTTCAAATAACCCGCGACGCGATCATGCAAAATCGTCAAGTCCTCAGCCGTTAGCGGTTGCCCCGGCATAAACAGGGTTTTGGAATACCCCTCCATTAAGCTGGCTTTGACAACAGCCCCAACCGCCGGTGCATAGGAGGCATCGTCCGCTACATCATCGAAGGTTTCCGCCGCATCTTTCAAATTCAGCCATTGCTGAAGGAAGACGGCGGCGTTGCTGCGCTGCATTTTCGCGCCTTGAGGAACGTCGAGCGTTAGGGCGGATCCCGCTTCGGCGGCGGCCTCCTTCATCGAAAGGTAAAATTGATCTGCCGTGATAAAACCTTGGGTTTTCCCAGCCCTGCCACTACTAGCCGCAGCAGAGGCCGAAGCGGCCTCCGCTGGTATGCCGCCGGTCCATAGCCCGGTCATCAGAACCCCGGTTAATAGCAGGGAACTGCTTTTTTTCCAATTCCAACGATGTCGTTTCATCTCTTTATTTCTCTCCTCTCCTGAAATCGTATGTAAAGAATATGGGTACCATCATAAATAGATGTAAGGTATTATGACAAAGCCACTTTAACTTCAAATAAGCGCATACATAATTGATTTAATTTATAATGCTTTATAAATCTCCCGAATTCGTGCAATCATTAAATAAAGTAACTGAAAGTTTGTGTAAAATAACATAACATTTAAATCACGCGATTTTTCGCTTCAGTATTGCATTTTGAGCTATACGGGTTTACTATACTTAGAACCTATCAAAAAGAATGTAACCTTTTTGTTACCGACAACGGCAAGTCAACCGTTATAATTGTAATGATATGTTATTGTCTAGGGCATATAGCCTTCCGAATTCTATATCAGGCATCGACAACATGGGATAACGTTTACAGTATATAGGCAAGGGTAAGGAGGAATGGATCATGCGGCGCAGAGGAGTTGCGTATTCCTTATGCTTCATGTGGGGAGTCTTGATGATGATGTTCGTCATCGCGGGCTGTGCGTCTTCCGAGCCTTCGTGGACAAATTACGTAGGGGCGGCTGTGGAAAAAAGCTTCCCGGTTCCCAAAGAAGCCGATCAGACGGATAACGCATTAAATAACTCAAAAATGGACTATGTTCACTACTCGCTGAAGGGGTTAAGCGAAAGCGGCGGCATACCGGATGCTTATGAGAAGGTCATAAAGGAATGGGGCTGGACCGAACAAAAAGAGGAACGCGCCGGTTCAACCCGAGTTTACGAGAAAGGCAAAAAGATCGTGCAGCTGACCATTCACGACGATTCGTTTACGGTGCTTGTCCCAAAACAGGAAGATAAGGCGGTGATTCAAGGTCTGGAAAGCAGTCCTTGATTTGCCGGGTCCGCAGCAACGCGGGGATCGCTTAAATTCGGTACAAGCGAGCCGGTTGATTCCGGACGGTTCACCAGTATCGGCCTGTTCCTGCAAACCGCAGGCAACAGGCTTATTGTAAAGGTCCAGAAAAATAACGGAAAAAATGGTCCTTATTCTCGTCAAAAAAGGAGTGTGGCGAGAATAGAGGATTTTTTGTCCCTATTTTAGTAAGATGGGGATAAAAAAGCCGTGTTTTTCAAGCATTGCCCCGAATAAGGACAAAAAGTTCCGCTATTTTCTTCGAGAGAGTAAAAATCTTAAAAATAGCGACGTAAATTACCATTATATCCGTCAGAAAGTAAAATCTTAGGCGGCGCCTCGGCATCCTCCTATCGCAAGAAAAAACAACCGCTAAACGCGGTTTGTTTTCTTTGAATGTACTCACTGCAAGTAATAGGAAATATCGGGGCCGGTGATTTTCAGCATGCCGTCTTTACGTTGGCCCCGTACACAGGCAAGGGCGAGCAAACGCGGTGCAATCAGCCAGAAGTGCCAGAAAAACAAGGACAGCACAAAAGAAACCGGGGACCACGGAATGAGGATCGCGATGATACAGCAACCGATCCAGGCGGCATGCAGGTGAACTTTGCGAAATACGGAGTAAGCCACATATTGTTCGGGCATATAACCGATCCAGGGCAGCAGCCGGGAAAAACGCCAGCGCTTGCGGTAGGAATGGCTTAAGATGATCAGGACGGACCGGGAAATGACGAATTGAATCCATAACGCAATGGGCGCGGCAATCAGAAAGAAAAAAAGGCTGGTCCAGGATAGAAAAATCATTTCTGCGGCAAGCCAAAGAAAAGGAAGCGTAGCGAAGCCATAGATCAAGGCTTTGGGCAACACGACCTTTTTCAGCAGCCGGTAATGGTAAAACGTCGCGTTTGTTTCAGGATCAGCGGATATCACCCATCAACCCTCCTAGAAATCACATTTAGTACGTGTTCAAAAAGTCGGCTTTTCAGCATCGAAGCTTATGCTTCCGCTGTGCGTTTTTTCAAAACGCTTTAGGTCGGATGAAGCTAGGGACGAAAGTAGCGGAGCTAAACGTTTTCGGAGAAAACGGCTTCGGAAGCATAGAACTACCTCTTTAAAACTCGGACATGCCTATATTATTATATCGGAGCAAGCCGCCGATAATTAAAGATGCGGCGTACAAACACAGCCGCGGGCCATGCGGCATAAGATAAAGCAGGTAAGGGACTATGAAAAGGTTTAAAATAATAGAATCTGTGTCATACTGATAGTAAAACAGACAAGGTGGGATTTGGGCATGGATGAGCGGACCGAAAGAACTTGCATTATTTGCGGGGAGCCAAAAACCGAAGGCATTCATATCGTATCGGAATTTATATGCGATGCGTGCGAGGCTGAAATGGTGCATACCGATGTGCAGGAGGAAAAATACCATTTCTTTATTCATCAAATGAAGCAAATTTGGGTGCAAAAGAATGCATAATACGCATAAATCGATGAGGTGACAGGGCCTGTTCTTCGAGAGAACGGGTCCTTTTCTATATGCGATATTGCCCATTCGGGGAAAGAAGCGGTAAAATGAAGCAATGATATTTTCAGCAAAGCAGGACCACTGCCGGAAGGATTAAGATAGAGATGCCGGAACAAGCACAAGCCAATCGGGCTCCGTTATATGAAGCTTTGATGCAATATATGAAAAAAAACGATGTTTCCTTTCATGTGCCGGGACATAAAAACGGACAAGCCCTGCGCGGCGAAATGCCCCCGGAGCAGGATGTGCTGTCCCGGGTGATGGAAATCGACGCCACGGAAATTACCGGCACGGATGATCTGCATCATCCGGAGGGAGCGATCCGTGAGGCGCAGCGGCTGGCCGCCGCCCAATTTGGGGCGGAGGAGACGTTTTTTCTTGTCGGCGGCAGCACAGCCGGCAATTTGGCGCTGATCCTGAGCGTGTGCACCGCTCCAGGCGATGTGCTGCTCGTGCAGCGGAACGTGCATAAATCCGTCATCCACGGATTGATGCTGGCGGGCGCGCACGCGGTGTTTTTGGCGCCGCGGCTCGACGCGCCGAGCGGCCTGGCGACCATCCCGCCTGCGGAGACGGTGCGTGAAGCCCTGCGCCGGTACCCCGGCGCTAAAGGGCTGCTCGTCACGCACCCGAGCTACTACGGGATGGGCGCATCGCTGCGGCCGCTGGCCGAGCTCTGCCGCGCGCACAGCGTGCCGCTGCTCGTCGACGAGGCGCACGGCGCCCACTTCGGCCAGCATCCGGCGCTGCCGGAGAGCGCGCTGGCCCAAGGCGCCGATGGCGTCGTGCAGTCGACGCACAAGATGCTCACCGCGCTCACGATGGGCGCGATGCTGCATGTGCAGGGCGGGCTGATCGACCGCGCGCTGCTGCGCCAGCGGCTGGCGATGCTGCAGAGCTCCAGCCCGTCCTATCCCATCATGGCTTCGCTCGACCTGAGCCGAAGCCTGCTGGCGGCCCAGGGGCCCGCCCTGTTCGCAGGCGGGCTGGCCGCGGCCGCCGCGGCGCGCAGCGGCCTCGATAAACTGCCGCGCTTCGGCTTCGTCAAGCCGCCGGGCGCGAGCGGAGGGGCCGCTGCATATACTATTCAAGACCCGTTTAAGCTTGTAATATACGACACAACAAACAGGTGGAGCGGCTACGAGCTGCAGCAGCGGTTGGAGGCGGAGGGCTGCGTGCCGGAAATGAGCGATGAGCGGTACGTGGTGCTGGCGTTCGGACCGGGGACGACGGAGCGGGATGCCGAGCGGCTGCTGCAGGCGCTGGAGCGCATCGCGGCGGCAGCGGAAGCGGCGGAGGGTGCGCCGGAGAAAGCGGAAGAGAAGGCGACAGCAACGGCAGTACAAGCGGCAGCGAAAGTGGCGGAGAAAAGGGAAGCGGAACAGGATTGTTCCGGAGCCGAAAGCGATCCATTTTCGGAACTTTCCACGTGGAACATTTCGCCGGACCCGAAACCGGCAGATGCCGCAATAAGAAATGCTGAAGTCCGGTCTCAAGCCGATGCCGGTATTGTTGTGCAAGTGACCGGTACGCTTACAGACGCGGAACCTGCCGATTGCGGATCGGGCATAGATGCAGAACAGGCCGACGTTCTTCCCGGCATCTCCGAGCCTGTGGCGTTTTCCTTGGCTCCCCTATCCCAAGAGGAAATTGAAGCGATTCCCGTGGAGGACAGCGCCGGCCGACAGGCTGCGGAGATGATCATCCCTTATCCTCCGGGTATCCCGCTGCTGTATCCGGGAGAGACGATCACGGAAGAGACGAGAAGCCGGCTGATCCGCCTGCGGCATTCCGGGGCGAAATGCCAGGGGGCGGCCGATCCTTTGCTGCTCACCATCCAAGTAAAGAAGCTAATCAAGAAAGCAGGGAATGAACCACATGAACGGTAAAGAAAGAGGACTATTTATTACGCTGGAAGGCGGTGACGGTTCGGGCAAAACGACGGTGATGGCCCAAGTGGCCCAAGTTCTTGAACAACACGGCGTTTCCTATATGACCACCCGTGAGCCGGGGGGGATAGAAATCGCCGAGAAAATCCGCGACATCATTTTAAACCCGCAGCACACAGCGATGGACGCCCGTACCGAAGCGCTGCTTTACGCGGCGTCGCGGCGCCAGCATTTGGCCGAGAAAGTGGAGCCTGCCTTGGCGCGGGGCGTCAGCGTGCTGTGCGACCGGTTCATCGACAGCAGCCTGGCTTATCAGGGGTATGCGCGGGGACTCGGCATTCAAGAGGTGCTGAACATCAACATGTTTGCGACGCAAGGGCGTTTTCCGGACCTTACCTTTTACCTCGATATCGAACCGGAGGCCGGCTTGGCCCGCATCGCCGCAGGCCAGGGGCGAAAGGTCGACCGTCTGGATATGGAAAGCACCCAGTTCCACCGGAAGGTTCGGGAAGGTTATTTGCAGATTGCCGGGATGTACCCGGAGCGGATTAGGCGGATCGACGCCTCGCAGGGCCAAGACGAGGTGGCCGCCGACATTCGCAGCCAACTTTCCGCATTTTTAAAGGAAATGAAGGCCTAGCTGTCAAATAATAAGGTGTGGTACATTTTTAGTATAACGAGTTTAATATAACGAGGAGGGACTGCAAATGAAACTGATTGTTGCGATTATCCAGGATAAAGACAGCAACCGGCTGTCCAGCGCGCTCGTCAAGGAAAATTACCGGGCAACCAAGCTGGCCAGTACCGGAGGGTTTCTTCGGGCGGGGAACACGACGTTTATGATCGGTGTCGACGACCACCAGGTGGACGCGGTGCTGAACGTCATCCGCAACAGTTGTAAAGTTCGCGAGCAATTGGTAACCCCGGTAACGCCGATGAGCGGGACCACCGATTCGTATTTGCCGCTCCCCGTGGAAGTGCAGGTCGGCGGAGCCACCGTATTTGTACTGCCGGTAGACCGGTTTGAACATTTCTGAGAAAATACGATTAAATAGAAATACGCGTCACGTTCAGTCAGCCGAGTAATTTCCAAAAGGTAGGCGGTGATCGAAGATGAAAATTGATCCGGGATTCCGGCCGCTCCAAAGCGGCTTGGGGGTGACTGACGGCCCCGCGAAGCCGGTGCAGTCCAAGAGCTTCGCCGATGTCATGCAGCAGCATGGGGAGCGGGCGTCGCAGGAAGAGCTGGGCCGGCGGTTTAAGGAGATTCAAATGCAGGGAGACCGGCTGGCCCGTTCCATGACGATCCGGGAGCTGAAGGCATACCGGCTTATGGTTAAAAGATTTCTCGAAGATACGGTCCGCCGGGGCGTCCTCATTAAGGATGTCAAAGGATGGGATCGCCGCGGCCGGGGAAAACGTTACAAGCTGCTGGACGAAGTTGACGCCGCTTTGCTTGCCATGGCCGATGAACTGCTGGAAACCGAGCAGGGCAAAATCGAGCTGCTGCAAAAAATCGGCGAAATCCGCGGCATGCTGATCAACTTGTGTTTCTAAAAGTGCGAGTATCAAATGGAGGAAAACACGTGTCATTTCAGGATATCATCGGCCAGGATACCGCCAAGCAGCTGCTGCAGGGCGGCCTGCGGAGAAACGAAATATCGCATGCCTATATTTTTAGCGGACCGCCTGGAAGCGGGCAAATGGAAATGGCCATGGCCTTCGTCCAGGCGTTGTTCTGCACCCGGGGCGGGGACGACGCCTGCGGGGAATGCCTGGAATGCCGCAAGGTGCTGCATGGCAATCACCCGGATCTTTTTACCGTCAAACCCGATGGGGCAACGATCAAAATCGACCAAATCCGCGATTTGCAGCGGATTTTCTCTTACCGTTCGGAGAGCGGCAATCCGAAAGCCTATATTATAGATGAGGCGGAAAAAATGACGGTTCAGGCCGCCAACAGCCTGTTGAAATTTTTGGAGGAGCCCCCGTCGCCGGCGGTCGCTATTTTGCTGTCCGACAATGGACGGGCTTTGCTGCCGACGATCCAATCGCGGGCGCAGTGGGTGCCGTTTTTGCCGCTGAACCCGGAGCGGATGCTCCAAATTTTGGCGGATGAGGGATATCCGGCAACTTTGGCCCGAAGCGCCGTTCATCTCGCGGCAGGACTGGGTCCGTGCCGCGAACTTATCCAGCAGAATTGGTTTGCAGAAATTAGAAACGTAGTGTTACAATTAGGGAGGGAGATCGCAGGCCGTGGCGGTTCTCCTTTAATTACAGCGCAGCTAAGCTTGTTCAAGGCCGGTTTAAGCGACCACCTGGACATGTTGTTCAGTCTTTTCCATTTGTGGTTTAAAGATATGATCCACGCGCTCTATCATAAGCATGATCAAGTCGTTTTCATAGATGAGTTGGAGTTTATTTCCAGACATGCCTCTTCGCGCAGTCCGCAGCAGTGGATTGAAGCGATGGCACTGGCTGCGGAAAGCAAGAAGAAACTGCGGCAGCATATGAATGCCCAGCTTTGCGTTGAGCAGTTCCTCATCGCGGTAGACGGGCAGAGGTAGAACGTTTGTTCTGCCCGCACAGGCAGCACTCAGGCACTTTAGAAACTTTCTCCCGTGAAAGAGCAGGGAATGAGAAGGAAAGCTGGTTCGAGCGATGCTTTTTTGGCGTATCACCATTTATGGGGGTTTTATAGGTATACGAGGGGGTTAGTTTTTGTACACTGTAGTGGGCGTCCGTTTTAAAAAAGCGGGCAAAATATATTATTTCGATCCGCTGGACCTTCCCGTTGAGAAGGATCAGAACGTGATTGTCGAAACGGCGCGCGGGATCGAATACGGTAAAGTGGTGGTCGGCAAGAAGCAGGTGGGAGAAACGGATGTCGTCCTTCCGCTGAAGAAGGTCATCCGGATCGCCGACGAAGCCGACGCCCGTGTAGTCGAGGAGAACAAGCTTGCGGCAAAAAATGCTTTTGCCACATGTTTAAATAAAATCAGGGACCATGACCTGAAGATGAAGCTGGTCGATGTGGAATTTACGTTCGACCGCAACAAGATCATTTTTTACTTCACGGCCGAGGGAAGGGTGGATTTTCGCGAATTGGTGAAGGATTTGGCCAGCATCTTCCGCACCCGGATCGAACTGAGGCAAATCGGCGTCAGAGACGAAGCCAAGATGCTTGGCGGAATCGGTCCTTGCGGACGCGTGCTCTGCTGTTCTTCCTGGCTGGGCGACTTTGAGCCGGTTTCCATTAAAATGGCCAAGGATCAGAGCCTGTCGCTAAACCCAACGAAAATTTCCGGTTTGTGCGGACGGTTAATGTGCTGCCTGAAGTTTGAGCATGATAACTACGAAAGTGTGAAGGAGGAGCTTCCGTCCGTAGGCAAAATGGTCATTACTTCTTTGGGCGACGGGAAGGTGGTCGGAATCAACGCCGGATCGCGCACCGTGCACGTACAGCTGTTCGAAATCGGCAAGGTGAAGGAGCTTCCGCTGGACGACGTTGTCCTTAAATAAGAAAAGGCTTTTTCAAGACTTTAGAGATGACGCTGGGGTGGGAACTTGGAGAACAAGGACATTTTCAACCATATGCAGGCGCTGGAATCACAAATGGGCAAAGTTCACGGCGAATTGGGCAGCCTCATGCTTGAAGTGAAGAAGCTGGTGGAAGAAAACCAGCGGCTCTTGCTGGAGAATGAGCAGCTGCGCAAAATATTGAAGCGGGAAAGCGCGGAAAGCCGCGTGCCGTTAACGCCCGCCGGCAAGGTTGCGGACCCGGTATTGGCCGGTAAAGAAGCGATCGATGTCGTGGGCGAAGGGTATGATAATTTGGCGCGTCTTTATCATGAAGGTTTCCATATTTGCAATGTTTATTATGGACATCTTCGTACGGAAGGCGATTGCTTGTTCTGCTTGTCATTTTTGAATAAATAAAAGAATAATAAACCGTGGGGATCGGCCCTACGGTTTTTTTTCAATGACGTAAAGAAGGATAAAATCATGAACAACGTACCGATTTATGGCAACGAGCGGGTCGACGATTTGCTCACCCATGATTTGCGCATCATTCAAAGCGACGAGGTGTTCAGCTTCTCGATGGATGCCGTGCTGCTGGCGAGGTTCGCCGCGGTTCCGAAATACGGAAAAGTATTGGACCTCTGCAGCGGCAACGGAGTGATCCCGCTGCTTTTGTCGACACGGACGAAAGCGGCGATCGAAGGCATTGAAATTCAGCCGCGAGTGGCCGATATGGCCCGCCGCAGCGTGGAAATGAACGGTCTTACGGAGCGGATTTTCATCCGCGAAGGGGATCTGCGCGAGCTGGTCAAAATCACCGGCCATGGAGTGTATGACGCGGTTACGGTGAATCCGCCTTATATGCCGCTGACCGGGGGCGACTTAAAGCTCAATAAGTATCAGGCCATCGCAAGGCATGAAATTCATTGCAGCCTGGAGGATGTGGCCGTCGCGGCGATGCGCCTGGTGCGGCCGGGAGGCAAAGTATCGATGGTGCATAAGCCGCAGCGTTTGGCGGAGATTGTTACGGTACTGCGGCAGCACCGGCTGGAGCCGAAGCTCGTCCGGTTTGTGCATCCGCGGGCTGGGGCCGAGGCCAACATGGTGCTGATCGAGGCGCTGCGGGACGGCAAACCCGATGTAAGGATACTTCCGCCGCTGATCGTATATGGAGAGGACGGGCAATATTGCCCGGAAATCATGGACATTTATTATGGACCAAAAGAGGGTAGACCATGAACGTAAACGTGCAAAAAAGCTTTGAAGCCGCACCCGGAGAACGGGCGGATTACGGCAAGCTGTACCTGGTCGGCACGCCGATCGGCAATTTGGAGGACATGACCTTTCGCGCCGTGCGGACGCTCCGCGAAGCGGACATCATTGCAGCCGAAGATACGCGGCAGACGCGGAAGCTGCTGACCCATTTTGAAATATCGCCGGGCAAGCTGCTGAGCTATCACGAGCACAATAAGGCGGCGAGCGGACCTGAACTGATCCGGTATATAATGGAAGGAAAAAATTTGGCGCTGGTCAGCGATGCCGGTCTGCCGGCCATTTCCGACCCCGGGAGCGACCTGGTGAGGCTGGCGCTTAACGCGGGCATTTCCGTCATTCCGATTCCGGGGGCCAACGCCGCGTTGTCCGCGCTGATCGTTTCGGGATTGCCCACGGACCGGTTTATGTTCTTGGGCTTTTTGCCGCGGGATCCGAAACAGCGGGAGAAGCTGCTGACATCGCTGGAGGATGAGGAAAGCACCATGCTGATGTATGAATCGCCCCACCGGTTAAACAAAACGCTTCAGTCCTTGCTTGAGGTGTTCGGTGACCGGAACATCGTGCTGGCGCGCGAATTGACCAAACGTTATGAGGAGATGGCCAGGGGTTCGTTGAAGGCTTGCCTGGGGTGGCTGGAGGAACATCCGCCGCTCGGAGAATACTGTCTGGTGGTAGAAGGTGCGAATCCGGATCGGGTGAAGGAGAAAAAAGAAGCCTGGTGGAAAAATTTAAAAATAGAGGAACATGTGGCGCATTACGAACAGGAGGAGGGTTTGACGCGGAAAGACGCGATGAAAAAAACCGCCGCCGACCGCGGGGTATCTAAACGGGATATTTACAATTCATTGCTCTAAAAGCCCATAAACCCGCCAGAATATCCAAAAAATATTGTACGGCCAAAAAAAAGGGGCCTTCACTAGGCCGGGTTCAAGCCAAGAGAAGGCGCCAAGGAGATATGAAAAAGGTTAGAATTAACAGTTTCAGTAAATCTATTATATACTATAATTCTTAATTTGTCACAGGGGTAGGAAGTTCAGTGATGCATTCATGGCAAACAATTTTGCCTTTGAAGTAAGTGACGTTCTCGGCATTGCCGCAGAAAATGCAGGCGGGCTCGTATTTCTTCAGCATAATCCGCTCGCCGTCCACATAAATTTCAAGCGCATCCTTCTCGCCGATGCCGAGTGTGCGGCGTAATTCGATCGGGATAACGACACGTCCCAACTCGTCGACTTTTCTTACAATACCTGTTGATTTCATCATAACTGATAAGTGCCCCTCTCGCTATAATTTATTAATGTCATTTTTCGACATTGTTCTATCTTTTCTGCTTTTTATAATACCAACCATTGCCAGAATAGTCAACCTATTTATGGCAGAGTTCAGCATAATTTCTAAAAAAATATCTTACATAGCTTCAAGAACTACTTATTTACCTAGGAAATTCAAGGGGTGAGCCAATTCGACATTTTGGAAAACAGAGATTTGACTTAATCCGACATGATTCGACATAACTTGCTAATATCGGTCAAGTTCCCCCTTTATTTTTCAAAAAACTATTTTGACAAAAAAGGAGTGTTAGCCATGCATCGTCCGCTTTCCGAGGAAAAGGTGTTTAAAGATCCCGTACATAATTATATTCATGTACAGGACGAAGTGATCTGGTCCTTGATTAATACCTCGGAGTTTCAGCGTCTTCGCCGCATCCGTCAGCTGGGAACGTCTTATTTGACGTTTCATGGCGCAGAGCACAGCCGTTTTTCCCATTCCCTGGGTGTCTATGAAATTACGCGCCGGATCATTTCGCAGTTTGAGCGCGGGGGCTACGCCGATTGGCCAAGCGAAGAAAGGATGGTTGCCTTGTGCGCCGCGCTGCTGCATGACCTGGGTCATGGTCCGTTTTCGCATTCGATCGAGGAGGCCTTCCAAATGCATCACGAGGATTGGACCTGTAAAATCCTGCTTGGAGATACCGAGGTTGGGGAAGTGCTGCGCACGGTAGAGCCGGATTTTCCGGACAAGGTCGCGGCGGTGATCCGTAAAGATTACCACAACCCGATCGTCGTTAATCTCGTCACCAGCCCGCTGGATGCCGACCGGATGGATTATTTGCTGCGGGACGCTTATTTTACCGGCGTCAATTACGGTACGATCGACGTGGACCGGATTTTGCGGATGCTGCGCCCTTACAACGGCCGGGTGGTCGTCAAGGAATCGGGCATGCACGCGGTGGAAGACTATTTGATGTCCCGTTATCAAATGTATTGGCAGGTGTATTTTCACCCGGTTACCCGCAGCTCGGATATCATTTTGCGGCAGATTTTGCGGCGGGCCAAGGAATTGTACCGGGGCGGCTATACTTTTTCATTTTTGCCTCACCCGCTTCCTTGTCTGTTTCAGGGGGAGATCGGCGTGCGCGATTATTTACTGCTTGACGAAGCGCTGATGCAGACCGCCTTCATGCAGTGGAAAAGCGAGCCGGATGCTTTGCTAAGCGATCTTTGCGGCCGTTTTTTAGACCGGAAATTGTATAAATATGTAGAACTGGAGACAGGCGAACTGGAAATGGTCGAACAGATCCGCCAGGCGTTTGAACAGGCCGGTCTTCATCCCGAATATGACCTGGAAATTGATTTTCCGACCGATCTGCCGTATGATGTGTTCCGTCCGGACGAAGCCGCCGCGGGGAAGCAGATTTTGCTGCTGGACCGGCAGGAGCGGCTGCGGGAAATTTCCGAAGTGTCGGACATCGTCCGCTCGATCAGCGGGCTGCAGCTTGGCAAATACCATTTGTATTATCCGGATAATAAATTGCACGCAGTGCGGGATCAATTGCCGCCGGACATCGCCCAAATATTCGAACAAGCACGTTAGGAGGAACGATACGACCATGTTATTCGACACACATACGCATTTGGACGCCCCGCAGTTTGACGAGGACCGGGAGGAAGTGATTCAGCGCGCGGTGGAGCAGGGGGTTACGCGCATGATCAACATCGGCTTTAACCGCGAAACGATCCCGTCGACGATGAAGCTGGCGGAAACGTATGATTTCATTTACGCCGCCGTCGGCTGGCACCCGCAGGATGCGATCACGATGAAGGAAGGCGATTTGGACTGGATCGCCGAGCTCTGCAAGCACGAAAAAGTGGTGGCTATCGGCGAAATCGGGCTTGATTATTATTGGGACACGTCGCCCAAAGACGTGCAGCACGAGGTGTTCCGCAAGCAGATCGGGTTGGCCCGCAGTCTGGGGATGCCGATCTCCATTCATAACCGCGACGCGCATGAGGATGTCGTGCGGATTTTGCGCGAGGAAAAGGCGAATGAAGTCGGAGGGGTGATGCACTCCTTCTCCGGCAGCTGGGAAATTGCTAAATTGTGTCTAAATCTGGGATTTCATTTGTCGTTTGGCGGGCCGATTACGTTTAAAAATGCAAAACAGCCCAAAGAGGTCCTGGCCAAGACGCCGCTGGACCGTTTGCTGATCGAAACCGATTCCCCTTATTTAACTCCTCATCCATTTCGTGGGAAGCGGAACGAGTCGGCCCATGTGCGTTTGGTAGCAGAAATGGCGGCCGAGCTGAAGGGGGTCTCTTTTGAGGAAATCGCCGAAATTACCACCCGAAATGCACTGGAACGATTTGGAATTCCGAGCATAACGGAGAAAAACCGCTGAGAAAATGAGGATAAACGAAAGATTAATGCTTTTTAACTCAAAACAGCATGTTTATTACATTTTTTTAACCATTTTTTTAAAAAAACGTGGTTGATTGGTTCTTTACAACATGCATCCAAACAGGATAGAATTTTTTCAGTAATCGCTGCGGCTCATTTTTCAGCTTGACGAGCCGGTCGATAACTTGGTTCCGTGAACCAGTCTCGCTGAGTCTCCGCATGGAGAACGGGGGAACCGGCGCAAACATGGATCGGTTGATGCCGGCCAGGTTTGCAAATGATTCCTTTTCAGGGTCTTAGGGGTGAATTCGAGGTCGTTGCGCCATGAGCGAACGAACTGAGAAAGGGCGGCTCTCTTTCGTCCGAACCCGACAGCTAACCTCGTAAGCGTACCAAGAGAGGTAACTCGTGCAGCCTATTACACCTAGACAATCAGGAAGCCACGAAGGGAGTTCCTCTAACTCTTTCTTTGGGCTTCTTTTGTTTTGAATAAAAGTAATAGGGTCGTCATACTGTTGATAAACAGGAGGTGACAAATGCCGATAAGACTGGGGAAGGATGCGAAACAGCGGCTAGTTTTTAATTATGGGATAAGAGTTCAAAAGTCAGGTTTTCAGCACCGAAGATTATGCTTCCGATGTGCGTTTTTTCAAAACGCTTTAGGTCGGATGAAGCTAGGGACGAAAGGAGCGGAGCGTACGTTTTGGGTACGTGAGCACCTGAAATGTTTCCGCAGGAAACATGCTTCGAAAGCATATGCTTGGCCCGGCTGAATTCAAGATTCGATGTCGAATCTGCTTCGTGATCAAAATATGACTTTTGAACAACCTCTAAGCGCGTTTCGTAAACAAGAACTGTAGTCGCGTCAACCGTATCATGCATCGACCTTACGGCGGGACTATGAAGGAGGACGGAAGAAATGGGCATTTTCCGAAACGGGGAGACCCATGAATCACGCTCATCCAGCATGTCTTACGCATTGCGATGGAAGCATGAGAATTTTCGTCAGATTACGCTTGTCGGCGTACTGGGCATCGCAGTAATCATCATCATCCTGATTGGGGCGTTTGGTCAGGAGCGTAAACAAGTATCTCTGGTCATCGATGGAAAGGTTCAGTCGGTGGAAACGACGGAATCGAAGGTGGCGCACCTGCTGGAGGAACAATCTATTAAGCTTGCGCCGCAAGACACCGTATCGCGTCCGCTCGAGAGTCTGCTTTCGGACGGAGACCGCATCGTGATCGAACGGGCGGTTCCAGTGAAAGTCATCGTGGATGGAACGGCCAAAGTTGACTTTACGACAAAAAACACCGTAAGGGGCGCCATTTCCGAACTGGGCGTCACCCTGAAGCAGGACGATAAGGTAACGCCCGCTTTGGACAGCAAAATTTCCACTAACATGAACATCAAAATTGTTCGCGTTAATAAACACACCGTCAAGCAAGAAGAAGCCGTACCGTTTACCGTTGTCAAAACGGCCGATGACAATTTGCTGAAAGGTGAAACCAAGGTCGTTCAGCAAGGCAGAAAAGGGTTGGTTGTCCACACCGTGGAGAAAACTTACGAGGACGGCAAATTCGTGACGAAGCGATGGCTCGGCAAAGAGGTCTCCAAGACCGCGCAGCCGAAGGTCATTGCCGTCGGCACCAAGCAGCCGACCGCGGTGTTGTCCGCCAGCATGACCCGCAGCTCGGACGGGGTCAGCGTCAGCGGATTGACAACAAAAGGCGGAGTCTCATTCAAATATAAAAAAATACTTAAAAACGTCACGCTCACCGCTTATTCCTCCGAGGAGGACGGTATTGGTACGCGCACGGCCTCCGGCACCCGCGTTACCGAGGGGCGAACGATCGCCGTGGACAATGATGTCGTGCCGCTGGGCTGGTGGGTCTATATCGAAGGCATCGGCTTCCGGAAAGCGGAGGATACCGGCGGAGCGATCGAAGGCAACAAGATCGACGTGTATTACGACAGCTTAAAGACGGCTAATAATTTTGGCCGCAAGAAGGGCCGCACGGTTTACGTGATCGGTCCGACAAAACCGGAATTGAATTAATTGGCCCCGCTATCGCTTTATCCGGGGAACGAGATACTTTGAGCGTGTTCAAAAGGCCTTCAACGTGATAAAAAGATGACTTTTTGAACAACCTCTATTATGATGATGAATAAGACACTTGGATAAGAAGAGGATACGTTCCTCTTCTTTTTGTTGTAAACGGAAGGGAAGAAGACACATGATCAAAGAGGTCATTGTGGTGGAGGGCCGGGATGACACCGTGGCCGTCAAGCGGGCCGTGGAGGCGGATACGATCGAAACGGGCGGCTCCGCGATCAATGAGACAACGCTGCGGAAAATCGCCCTGGCGCAGGAGCGGCGCGGAGTGATCATTTTTACCGATCCCGACCATGCGGGGGAACGGATCCGTAAGATCATCGCCAACCGGGTGCCCGGCTGCAAGCATGCGTTTCTGCGGGAAGCGGATGCGACGAAGCGGGGCGATATCGGGATCGAAAACGCCTCCCCGGAAGCGATCCGCGAGGCTTTGTCGCGCGTGCGCAGCGAGGCGCCGGGAGTAGAGGGCCAGATCGATTGGGAAGACTTGATGACGGCGGGGCTGATCGTGCATCCGGAGGCGGCGGCCCGGCGCAAGGTGCTGGGGGAACTGCTCGGGATCGGATACTGCAACGGCAAACAGCTGTACAAGCGTTTGACGGTGTTCCGGATCAGCCGCGAGGAGTTTGCGGATGCGCTCGCCAAGTTGGAGAATGAAGGGGTGCAGAGGCCATGAGCATAAGGGAAGACGTGTCCACGCCGCGGCGGACGAAGGAGATCATACAGCGGTACGGATTTTCGTTTAAGAAAAGCTTGGGACAGAACTTTTTGATCGATCAGAACATCCTTGGCAAAATCGTCGCCGCCGCTGGTCTCGACGCCACTAAAGGGGCGCTCGAAATCGGTCCGGGGATCGGCGCGCTGACAGAGAAGCTGGCGCAGGAAGCGGGTAAGGTCGCGGCCGTGGAAATCGACCAGCGCCTGCTGCCGATCCTGCAGGAGGTGCTGGAGCCGTATCCGCACGTTCGCGTCATTCACGGCGACGTGCTGAAGCTGGACCTTAAGGCGCTGTTTGCCGCCGAATTTTCCGGCGTCAGCGGCGTTAGCGTCGTCGCCAATCTGCCGTATTACGTGACGACGCCGATCCTGATGAAGCTGCTCGAGGAGAAGCTGCCGCTGGAGCATATCGTCGTGATGATCCAGAAGGAAGTGGCGGAGCGCATGGCGGCCTCGCCGGGCGGCAAAGACTACGGCAGCCTCAGCATCGCGGTTCAGTACTACAGCGAGCCGGAGCTGGTTTGCACGGTGCCGCACAGCGTGTTCATTCCGCAGCCGAATGTGGAATCCGCCGTCATCCGCCTGTCTGTACGCAAAGAGCCGCCGGTGGTGGTGGACGATGAGGCGTTTTTCTTCGAGGTGGTGCAGGCCGCCTTCGCCCAGCGGCGCAAGACGATTTCCAACAATCTGAAAAGCCGGTTTTTCCCGGGCGAAGGCCGGGAACGGCTGGAGCGGCTGCTGGAGGCGGCCGAAATCGTCCCGTCGCGCCGCGCCGAAACGCTCGATTTGGCGGAGTTCGCGGGGCTGAGCAACACCTTGCTGCAGGCAGGATTAAAGCGGCCGTAACGGGGCCCGCCGCAGTAACCAATCCCTCCATTTGCCCATACCATGGGATAGAGGTGATTGACTTGACGAATTTGGGAGACTTGGTCGTCCGCAAATCTTACGGCGGGGATGTTACGTTCCGGGTAGCAAGCATCGTGCGGAGCGAAGCAATCATCAAGGGAACGGAATTCCGGCTGCTGGCGGATGCGCCTTTAAGCGATTTGATCCGTATAGACCGGGACACCCCCGGAGAAACGACGCAGCGCGCGCGCATCAAGGCGACGGAGTCGCTGAAGCGGTTGACCCTGGACCGGAAGCAGTTGGCGGAGCGTAACCGGATGACCATCGGCGGGGAATGGTACCCGATGGGGGAGCCGGCGTATTTTGAAGTGCCGGGCAAAGTGCTTCATCTGGACGGGGATCAAAGATATTTGCAAAAAAGCCTGAGCTTGTACGAAAAGCTGCGGGTGCCCGCGCAAGGCTTCTATGTTACGGAGTCGCAGATGGCCAGCGCGCTGTACCGTCTGCTGCCTGCGGTTCGCCCGGATATCGTGGTGCTGACCGGTCATGACGGCGTTTTGAAGCATCGGCCTACCGGCGACCTTTACAATTTGACCAGCTATAAAAATTCCAAGCACTTCGTGGAGGCCATTCAGACGGCCAGACAATACGAACGCAATTTCGATTCGTTGACGATCGTGGCCGGCGCCTGCCAGTCGCATTTTGAGGCGTTATTGCAGGCAGGGGCCAATTTCGCCAGTTCCCCGGGCCGCGTGCTGATCCACGCCCTGGACCCGGTGTATATCGCCGCCAAGGCCTCTCTGACGTCCATACGCGATACGATTCAAATTACGGATGTCCTGAACCATACGATCAGCGGCACGCAGGGCGTCGGAGGGATCGAAACGCGCGGCAGCTACCGGATCGGCCTGCCCAGGCTGAAGGATTTGTCCACGCTTAAAGTTGTACCTTCCATGTGAGAGCATGTTAACCGGAAGTTCCCAAGTTTTTCTTTAGGGCTTCCGGTTTTTTATGCAAAAATGGGCTATTCCAAACATAATTTTGGCCGTTTTCAGGCAATAAGGGCGCTCTGCTTCCTTGGCAAGCCGCAGGGTAAGTCTAGCCCCCGTTTCCATGCCGGCCGTCTGGCACCGATTTTTAGGTTGAGTCAAAAATAAGGACAAAAAATGTTTTTATCTCAGCGATATCCGTTTATTCGAGTGAAATAGAGGACATTTATGTGGTTATTTTCCTCCGTCCCAAGGAAATACCCGTGTTCTGGGGCATTCATAGGAAAATAAGTACATGAAATACCGCTAATGAGGATGAACATGCCGGATCTCCGGACATAAGTACATAAAATGCCGTTATTATATAGGCCGGCGGTCGCTCATTCCGGCAAGCTTTATTTATTCGGAAAGGCCGCGTCAGGTCATGTCGAAAAAAATTCATTGACATGAGTTTTTCCATGCTGATATAATTATTTATTTTGATTTGACAAAGTTTCTCCTTTTCTGTATAATGGTTTAAGAAAGAAGGTGGTCACAGGTAATGGCTAAAAATGCGCTGTCGGAAATCAAGCATAGTCTCGACGCCCACGTTGGACAAAAAATTATGCTTCGGGCAAACGGAGGTCGCCGAAAGACCATCGAACGCACCGGAGTATTGGAGGAAACCTATCCTTCGGTCTTTATCGTGAAGCTGGACCAGGAGCATCAGACATTTAAGCGTGTGTCTTACAGTTATGCCGATATACTAACCGAATCCGTTGAGGTCATGATTTGCGACGACAACAACGAGGTGCGGATTTCGTATATTAAACCGTGAACATCATGATGAATTACAAGCAAACGGCTTCCGCCATCGGCGGGGCCGTTTTTTACTTCTCTGCCGGGCAGGGCGGACGCTTATCAGGCGCTGACGCGAACGCGAAGTTGATGTACTCGAAAGGACCAGCCGGCGCGGGGCGGCAGGCTTTTTTTGGGCGGACGGGATTGCCGCTGTCACCGTATGAACGGGTGCGGGTCCACGCATACTAACCATTGTTCCATATCCAGACCCCAAAGGAGGACTGACCATGTCGCGCAGAAGACGAAGCGTAATGTCGGAGGACCTGAAGGTCGAATTAGCCAAGGATCTGGGATTTTACGATACCGTGAAGCAGGAAGGCTGGGGCGGCATCAAAGCGAAGGATGCGGGAAATATGGTAAAGCGGGCGATCCAGCTCGCCGAACAGGCTGCGGCAAAGCAGCAGCAATAGCGGCTATCAAATTTGGCGGACGAAGCTTCCCTGGGGGAGCTTCGTTTTTTTGCCCGGATGAAGTAAGATAGTGTAAGATGAATGTTGATCTTTCGCGCATAGACGGACTGCGGAGTATTTTTTAAAATAAAGGAACGGTAAGGATTGCTGAAGGTAGGTGAGGGCCTTGAAAATTTACGAGAAAGCGCCGGCAAAAATCAACTTGATGCTCGACGTAATACATAAACGTCCGGACGGCTACCACGAAGTCGAGATGATCATGACGATGGTTGATCTCGCCGACCGGTTGGAAATGAGCGCCCTCCCGCGGGATACGATTATTATATCGAGCCAGGCCGGATATATTCCGCTTGATGAGAAGAACCTGGCCTTTCAGGCCGCGAAGCTGATCAAGGAACGGTACAACGTGCGCAGCGGGGTGTATATCCATCTCGACAAGAAGATTCCGGTCGCGGCCGGTCTGGCCGGCGGAAGCAGCGACGCGGCGGCGACGTTGAGGGGACTTAACCGGCTTTGGGGACTGAACATCTCCGAGGAAGAGCTGAAGAAACTCGGGGCGGAGCTGGGGTCGGACGTGCCCTTTTGCGTAACGGGCGGGACGGCGCTGGCCACGGGACGCGGCGAGGTGCTGACGCCTTTGCCGAACCCGCCGCAATGTTGGGTCGTTCTGGCAAAGCTGCCGATTAACGTTTCTACGGCCGAGGTGTACGGACGGTATCGCAACGAACGGATCGAAAAGCACCCCTCGGCCGAGCGGATGCGGACGGCTCTGGAGAGCCGGTCTTTTGCGGGAGTGTGCCGGGAGCTGGGCAACGTTCTGGAGAGCGTGACGCTGCACATGCATCCCGAGGTCGCCCATTTGAAAGAGACGATGCTGCGCCTGGGCGCTGACGGTGTGCTGATGTCGGGAAGCGGTCCGACGGTGTTCGGGCTCGTCTCCAAAGAAGCGAAAGTGTCCCGGATTTACAACGGGCTGCGCGGGTTTTGCAAAGAGGTTTACGCGGTGCGTCTTCTTACCTGACCGAAGAGCGTTTTCATTCTTAAGCACGAAGCGGATCACCCCACATAAAAATGAAGAACAAGCTTGGACAAATCCGTACAAAAATGTTATAGTTTCAATAAAATATTCGGATTTTAGCGAGGGGTACTTCGTGAAAAAATTGAAAAGAAGCGCTCGTTTAGTGGAGATGACCCACTATTTGTTGGCCCGGCCGCATCATCTGATCCCGCTGACGACCTTTGCCCAGCGGTACGGGGCCGCGAAATCGTCCATTAGCGAGGATTTAGGCATTATTAAAGAGGTTTTTGAAGAAGAGGGGATCGGCGACTTGCTAACGCTGGCCGGAGCCGCCGGCGGCGTTAAATATGTTCCGAGAGTGGGCCGCGAGCAGGCGCTTGTCTTTATCCGCGAGCTGTGCGACAAGCTCTCGCAGCCGGATCGCATTTTGCCGGGCGGTTACTTGTATATGTCCGACCTGCTCGGGCAGCCGGGTTTGATGAATGAGGCGGGCAAACTGTTCGCCACCGCCTTCGGCGATCTGGAGATCGACTGCATCATGACCGTGGAAACAAAAGGGATCCCGCTCGCTTACGCTACGGGCGCCGAACTGAATCTGCCGGTCGTCCTGGTGCGAAGAGACCACCAGGTTACGGAGGGGTCGGCCGTAAGCATCAATTATGTGTCCGGATCGCACAAAAGCCTGCATACGATGACGTTGTCCCGCCGGGCGCTCAAAGAACATTCGCGTGTGCTGATCGTTGACGATTTCATGAAGGCCGGCGGCACCATTCAAGGGATGGTCGACCTGCTGGACGAATTCAACGCGAAGGTTGCGGGGGTCGGCGTGTTGGTGGAATCGGGGGAAGTGGATTCCGAGCAGCGGCTTCTGCGCGATTATGTGTCGCTGGCGACGCTCCGGGCGGTGGATGCCAAAGGCAAGGAAATCTCCGTGGAGCCTGGAAATTATTTTTCCAAATTCGGGTAAGCAGAAACTTGTCGATAAAACCGCAAAACTGAAAATTTTGCGACGAAATGTGTCGAAAACCCCGTCATATCAAAAAAAATCGAGAATTTAAGGCATTTTGTTCTTGAAAAAAAAAGGATTTCCGTTTGCTATGTGGAATATTACACCAAGTCTCTGATGGAAAAAGGTGGTGAACACATATGCAAATTACGGATGTAAGACTCCGCCGAGTCAGCTCTGAAGGCAGAATGAAGGCCATAGCATCCATTACCATCGATAACGAGTTTGTCGTTCACGACATCCGCGTGATCGACGGGAACAATGGAATGTTTGTAGCTATGCCGAGCAAGCGCACACCGGACGGGGAGTTCCGGGATATCGCGCATCCGATTTCCTCCGGTACCCGCGAGAAGATTCAAGCCGCTGTTTTGGCTGAATACGAACGTGCGGCCGACCAGGAGGAAGCTATTGAAGAAGGGGCGTAAGTCGCATTTTTAATTCTTGACCAATTGGGGTTCGAGGAAAAGGGAGCCATGAGTACATGGCTCCCTTTTCTTTTTGCGGTAAATGAGATATATTCAGTAATGAGTTTAAGTGAGAGTTCAAAAAATCAGGTTTTCAGCACCGAAGCTTAAGAGAGAAGGAGGCCGGGGCCTTGAAAAAATTAGCGATTGTTCTTGCCGCAGGTCAGGGGAAGCGCATGAAGTCCAAGCTTTATAAAGTGCTCCATCCTGTGTGCGGCAAACCGATGGTAGGGCATGTTTTAAGCGCGGTACAGCAAGCCGGCTGCGAACGAACCATCGTCGTTGTCGGCCATGGTGCCGAAGCGGTTAAATCGTACCTTGGATCGTCGGCGGAGTACGTGCTGCAGGAGCAGCAGCTGGGAACCGGTCATGCGGTGAAGCAGGCGGGTCCGCTGCTTGCCGGAGAGGAAGGCACGACCGTCGTGATTTGCGGCGATACCCCTCTGGTGACCGCGGAGACGCTTGAAGCGCTGGTCGAACTTCATACCCGCAAGGGTGCAGCGGCTACCGTGCTCACGGCCAAAATGGACAATCCTCAAGGGTATGGCCGGGTGATCCGTGGAGAGAACGGTACGGTCGAGCGCATCGTCGAGCAGAAGGACTGCTCGCCGGAAGAGGCAGCGGTACAGGAAATCAACACAGGCACTTATTGTTTTGATAATGCGAAATTGTTTGCCGCTTTGGAGAAAGTGACCAATAACAACGCGCAGCAGGAATATTACCTGACCGATGTCATCGGCATTTTGGTACAAGCCGGCGAAATCGTGGAAGGTTATGCGGCGCAGGACCACCGGGAGTCGATCGGCGTCAATGACCGCGTTGCGCTGGCCGAAGCGGAAGCGGTGATGCGCGAACGGATCGTTCGGCGACATATGCTGGGCGGCGTCACGGTGATCGATCCGGCGTCGACTTATATCGGGGCCGATGTGGCGATCGGTTCGGATACGGTGATTTATCCGGGAACCGTGCTTGCGGGGCGGACGGTCATCGGCGAGGATTGCGTGATTGGGCCGGCGTCTCAAATCGAGGATAGCGTGATTCATGACGGCGCGAAGGTGAAGCATTCGGTTCTGAGCCAGGCGGAAGTCGGCAAAGAAACGACGGTGGGGCCGTTCGCTTATTTGCGTCCGGGGGCCAAACTTGGCGCCAACGTCAAAGTGGGCGATTTCGTCGAGATCAAGAACGCGACCTTGGACGACGGAGCGAAAGTCTCGCATCTGAGTTATATCGGCGACGCCAAAGTCGGCAAAAACGTAAATATCGGCTGCGGCGCGATTACCGTCAATTACGATGGTTATAATAAATCCATTACGGAGATTGAGGACGAAGCCTTTATCGGCAGCAATGTTAATCTGATCGCGCCGGTGAAGGTCGGGAAAGGCGCTTATGTGGTCGCCGGTTCGACCATTACGCATTCCGTTCCCGAAGGCGATCTGGCCATCGCGAGACAGCGGCAGGAGAACAAGCCGGGTTACGCCGAGAAAATCCGCGGCCGCGCAAAAGCCAAAAAACAAAATAAGCAGGACTCTTAAGCCGTTTTATCATAGGATGTAGTAGCAATTGTCGGAATGAATTTTTCGGAATGAGGATGCAGTGACCATTTCTAATGACGGGGTAGCTGGAAGGCGGGTTCAGCGGTTTGATCCCTTTCGCTATCTACACAGCACGGAGGGTTTTAATTTTATGACTTATTGTGATTCCAAATTAAAGATATTCACCTGTAACTCCAATCCTAAGCTGGCTCATCAAATCGCGGATTATATCGGAATTCCGATGGGCGATTCGGAAACGACCAGTTTTAGCGACGGCGAAATTCAGGTCAAGCTGTCGGAGAGTGTCCGGGGCTGCCACGTCTATGTCGTACAATCGACGTGCGCTCCCGTCAACGACAATCTGATGGAGCTGCTCGTTATGGTGGATGCCTTGAAAAGAGCTTCGGCCAAAAGCATCAACGTGGTTATCCCGTATTACGGCTATGCCCGCCAAGACCGGAAGGCCCGTTCGCGCGATCCGATCACGGCTAAGCTGGTTGCCAATTTGATCGAGAAGGCCGGCGCTCACCGCGTCATTACGATGGACCTGCACGCCATGCAGATTCAAGGCTTCTTTGATATCCCGGTGGATCATATGCTCGGGGTGCCGATTTTGGCCCAGTATTTCCGGTCCAAACATATCCCGAATCCGGTCGTCGTATCTCCGGACCACGGCGGGGTGGTGCGCGCCCGCAAGCTGGCGGATTTCCTGAACGCCCCGCTGGCGATCATCGATAAACGCCGTCCGGAGCCCAACGTCAGCGAAGTCATGAACATTATCGGGAACATCGAAGGCAAAACGGCGATTCTCGTCGATGATATCATCGACACCGCCGGAACGATCGTGCTTGGCGCGAATGCGCTGAAGGAGGGCGGCGTGGAAGAGGTTTACGCCTGCTGTACGCACCCCGTGTTGTCCGGCCCGGCGATGGAACGGCTGGAGAATTCTCCGTTGAAGGAAGTTATTGTAACCGATACGATTCCGATTACGCATCCTAATCCGACGAGCAAGCTGAAGGTGCTCTCCGTCGCTCCGCTTATGGGCGAAGCGATTATTCGCGTGCACGAAGAGCTGTCGATCAGCAAGCTGTTCGAGATCGAATAAGGAAAGGCTACTGCACACAGGGGTTGCATCCTCCCGCCGGAGGGTGTAACCCCTATCGGTGTGTTTGCCGGGGGTGAGGGGCGAAGCCGCCGCTGCAGGGGATACTGCTGAAGCGGAAGGGTCCCCGCGTGTACGGAGTTGGTCTTCGGCAGGTAACCGCGGGCTGACGTAACGTTCTGATTGGAAATATCCAATAGAATTGGGAATTTAGAGGTAAATGCAGCAGTTAGATTGGATATTTCCAATAGATAAGGCTCGTTTGGGCGTAAAATGGGCGATTTGGGCGAAATCTATGGGATATTTCCAATGGGAGCTCAAAATGGTGGCCGGTTCCCTTCAATCTATTGGAATTCTTTTCAATGAGGGGGGCCAGAAAGAGCCTTGAGTTGCTGCCAGCTGCCACAAACGTAGGAGGTATATGGAACAAATGAAATGGATCGTAGGCCTCGGAAACCCGGGGAAACAATATGAGAAAACGAGGCACAATATCGGTTTTATGGCCGTGGATGAACTGGCGCGGCGGCACGGGATCGAGATCAAGCAGAGCAAATGCAAGGCTCTTATCGGTGAAGGGGTGCTGCCGGGCGGCAAGGTCGTATTGATCAAGCCGATGACGTATATGAACTTGTCCGGCGAGGCGGTCCGGGCCTATATGGATTATTACAAGGCGTCCCTGGAGGATATGATCGTCGTATACGACGACCTCGATACCGAGATTGGGCGCAACCGGCTGCGTTATCAAGGCAGTTCGGGCGGCCATAACGGAATTAAATCGATTATCCAGCATACCGGAACACAGGTGTTCAACCGCATACGAATGGGCATCTCCCGGCCGGAACCCGGCTATGCGGTAGTGGACTACGTGCTTTCCGGGTTTGCCAAAAAAGATCAGCCGCTGCTGCAGCAATCGATCGAAGCGGCGTGCGATGCGCTGGAGTACAGCTTGGACCACACGTTTGAGCAGACCATGGCCAAGTTCAACGTATAAATGCCGGGTTATGGACCAGCGCGGCCGACGGGAAGTCGGCCGGAAGCCTAATCCGCGTTTTGCTGCCGTTCAAGGTCAGGGCTAAAAGGAGCCAGTCTGGGGCATACTGGAGACATAATGAATCTTCAGGAGGCATATAGATGGCTATAAATTACGTCTGCCGGCACTGCCGGACGGTGATTGGTAGAATAGAGGCCCCCCAGGTCACGGAAGCCCAACTAGGCTTTCATTCCTTGACCCCCGAGGAACGGCGAGATATAATAGCGTATGATTCGAACGGCGAAATGACGGTTCGGGTGATCTGCGATTACTGCAGGGAAGCGCTGGAGCAGAACCCGGAGCTGATGCTGCTCGTGAGTCCCTTGCAATGAGCGGGGGCGAAGGCCGATGAAGAATGAACAATTTACCGGTTAAAGCGGTTATAGAGCCTTGGCACGTTTGCTGAGGCTCCTTTTTGGTTCGTGTAAACACATTGTCCTGCCCGGTCAGGTCAATAGATTGAATAAGCAGTAAGAGAGGTGCCACACTTGCTACAAGCGCTAATAGAAGCTTTTTCCCGGGATACCGACTTTGCTTCGATGGTCGCCGGCGTCAACTCCGGTATGAAGGAGCAATTGATCTCGGGATTATCCGGTTCGACGAGACAGGTGATGCTGGCCGCGCTGCACCAGGAGGTGAAGCGACCGATCCTTGTCGTGACCCACAATATGTTCGCCGCCCAAAAAATTTATGAAGATTTACAGGAAGCGCTCTCACCGGACGAAGTGCTGCTTTATCCCGCCAACGAGCTGGTCGCCGCCGAATCGGCCGTATCCAGCCCGGAAACGCTGGCGCAGCGGATCGAGGTGCTGCTGCAATGCTCCCGCGGCTTTCGGGGCGTTGTGGTGGTGCCTTATTCCGGCATCCGCCGGTTTATTCCCACGCCGGAAACAATGGCGGAGGCCGGACTTACGATTACCCTCGGAGGGACGATTCAGCATGGCGGCTTCCTGAACAAAATGATCGAGCTTGGCTACGAGCGTGTAGAACGGGTTGAATCCCGCGGGGAAATGAGCCTGCGCGGAGGAATCATCGACTTTTACCCGCTGACCTCGGCGATGGCTTACCGGGTGGAATTGTTCGATGACGAAGTCGATTCCATCCGCACCTTCGATCCGTCCGACCAGCGTTCGGTGGACCAGGTCAAGGAAGTGTTCGTTCCCCCTTGCAAGGAATTGATCGCTTCCCCGGACCGGCTGGCGGCGGCGGCTCAAGCCGCGTCCGAACGCCTGGATCGGCAGCTTGAAAAAATGGCCGACCGCCAGGCGAAAAACAAGCTGCAGGAGGAAATCTCCAAGGAGATCGAGCTGCTGCGGGAGCATGTGTATTTTCCGGAAATCTATAAATATATTTCTTTGATCTACCCTGAAAGAAAAACGTTGTATAACTATATGCCGAGCGACACGCTGCTCATCCTGGACGAACCGGCGCGCCTGCTGGAGACGGCCAAGCAGCTGGAGCGCGATGAATCGGAGTGGAATCTGCATTTGCTGCAAAACGGCAAAAGCCTTCCGGAGCTGCCGCTGGCGGTGGAGACCGACCGTGTGCTGTACCACCGTCCGTTTCAAACGCTGTTCCTGTCCTTGTTCCTGCGCCAGGTTCCGCACTCTCAACCGCAGAACATTCTCAACTTCGTCAGCCGGACGATGCAGGACTTCCATGGGCAAATGAACGTGTTGAAGGCGGAAATGGAACGCTGGAAAAAAAGCGGCGCCAACGTCATCATGCTGGCCAGCGGCGAGGAACGCATGGACCGGATGCGGCGGGTACTGCAGGACTACGGGATCGAGGAGCCGACGCTGCTGAAGGGCAATCTGCAGTCGGGCTTTGAGCTGCCTTCCGTGCATCTGGTCGTCATCACCGAAGGGGAGATGTTCTCCCAGAAGCAGCGCAAAGCGCGCCGCGTCGCCAGCAAAAGCATGGACAACGCCGAACGGATCAAAAGCTATACCGAGCTGAAGGTCGGCGATTACGTCGTTCACCAAAACCACGGGATCGGCAAATATATGGGGATCGGTACGCTCGAGGTCGGCGGGATCCACAAAGACTACATGCACATCATGTATGCCGGCGGCGACAAGCTGTCCGTTCCGATCGAACAGATCGACATGATTCAGAAATACGTCGGTTCCGAAGACAAAGAGCCGAAGGTCTACAAGCTCGGCGGCAATGAATGGCAGCGGGTGAAAAACAAGGTCCGCTCCTCCGTGCAGGACATCGCCGACGATCTGATCAAGCTGTATGCCGAACGGCAGGCGGCGCCGGGGTTTGCCTTCGAGAAGGACTCGCCGGAGCAGCAGGAATTCGAAGCGATGTTCCCCTATGATGAGACCCCTGACCAGCTTCGGGCGATCGAAGAAATCAAGAAGGACATGGAAAAGAACCGGCCGATGGACCGCCTGCTCTGCGGCGACGTGGGTTACGGGAAAACGGAGGTGGCGATCCGGGCCGCCTTCAAAGCGGCGATCGAGGGCAAACAGGTCGCGGTTCTGGTGCCGACCACGATTTTGGCGCAGCAGCATTACGAAACGTTCCGCGAGCGTTTTGCCGGCTATCCGATCAATATCCAGACGCTGAGCCGGTTCCGCAGCCGCAAGGAGCAGAATGAGACGATCAAGGGGCTCCGGCAGGGCACGGTGGACATCGTGATCGGGACCCATCGGATTTTGTCCCAGGATCTGGTGTTCAAAGATTTGGGCTTGCTGATCGTCGATGAAGAGCAGCGGTTTGGCGTAACGCATAAAGAGAAGCTGAAGAAGCTGAAAACGAATGTGGACGTGCTTACCCTGACGGCAACGCCGATCCCGAGAACGCTGCATATGTCGATGCTCGGCGTACGGGATTTGTCGGTTATCGAAACGCCGCCGGAAAACCGGTTCCCGGTGCAAACCTACGTGGTCGAATACAGCCAGGCTCTGGTGCGCGAAGCGATCGAACGCGAAATGGCCCGGGGCGGGCAAATCTACTACCTGTACAATCGCGTACAGGGAATTCACGAGATGGCGGCGCAGATCTCGGCGCTCGTCCCGGATGCCCGCGTAGGCGTCGGTCACGGGCAGATGTCCGAGCAGGAGCTGGAGAAGACGATTCTCGACTTCCTCGACGGGGAATACGACGTGCTGGTCAGCACCAGCATTATCGAGACCGGCGTCGACATTCCGAACGTCAACACGCTGATCGTGCACGATGCCGACAAAATGGGTCTGTCGCAGCTCTATCAGCTGCGGGGCCGGGTCGGCCGGTCCAACCGGATCGCCTATGCATACTTTACCTACCAGAAAGACAAATCGCTGACCGAAGTGGCCGAAAAGCGCCTGCAGTCGATCAAGGAGTTTACCGAGCTTGGCTCCGGCTTCAAAATCGCCATGCGCGACCTGGCCATCCGCGGTGCGGGCAATTTGCTGGGGGCGGAGCAGCACGGATTCATCGCCTCCGTCGGCTTTGACCTGTATTCGCAGATGCTGGCCGAAGAAATCCAGAAACGCAAAGTGACCATGCTCGGAGAAGCCGAACCTGCGGAAACGCATTGGAATACGACGATCGATCTCGGCATCGACGCTTATCTGCCCTCGGATTATATTTACGACAGCATGCAAAAAATTGAAATTTACAAGAAAACGGCTTCCGCAACCTCGTTCGAGGACGTGGCGGAGCTGGAGGACGAACTGCTTGACCGTTTCGGGGAATTGCCGGAAGCGGTGCAGAACCTGCTGTCCGTAGCCAGGGTGAAGCTGTATGGCAAGAAGTACGGCATCGAGTCGATCGTACTGCGGGGTGAGGAGATCACCGTCAAGTTCTACGAAGGCCGGGAACAGTCGATCGTGCCCGGCAGGCTCGCGGAAGTTGGCAATCTCTTCGGAAGACGTGTACAATTTATTCAAGGGTCCGTGATGCTGATCCGGATCAATATCAAAGGAATGGACGACAAAGCGTTGATGGGCTTGTTGGAGCAATTTCTGAATGCCCTGAAGGATGCGTTCAAAGCGAAAGGGGAACTACAGGATGTTTCAAAGTAAAAGGCGTTCCTGGCGAACGCTGCTGATTGCCCTTGTGGCGGTGCTTGCTTTTTCCGTCATGGCGGGATGCGGGAAGAAGGATGTTGTCGCCACTTACGAGGGCGGGGAGATCACGGCGAAGGAATTTGATCTGGACCAGCGCATCTTGCTGGCGGTTTCGCCGCAGGCGGCACAACTGCTGCAGATGGACGAATTCCGCGAGTATCTGCTCAAACAGGAAATTGCGTACAAGTATTTGGCGGCGAAAGCCGATGACAAGACGGCGGAAGCCGGGAAGAAAAAGGCCGAGCAGCAGCTCGAAATGATGAAGGCCTCCTACGGTGGCGCCGATGCGTTCAAAAAAATGCTGGACGCCCAGAAAGTGTCCGAGGCGGAAGTCAAAGATTATTTCAACCGCCTTTACATCGCTATGGAAAACGAGGAGAACAAAGTTACGGAAGACGATATGAAAAAGGAATTCGAAGCGGCGAAGGAAAACTTCACGAAGGCTTCGGTCCGCCATATCCTGATCGGGTTTACTGATCCAAACGGCAAGCAACGCTCCGAAGAAGAAACGCTCAAATTAGCCAAAGACATCAAGGCCAGATTGGACAAGGGCGAGGATTTCGCCACCCTGGCCAAGAAATACTCCGAGGATCCGGGTTCCAAGGACAACGGCGGATTGTATGAAAATGCCAACGTCAGCGCATGGGTTGAGGAGTTTAAGCAGGCTGCTTTGACCCAGCCGATCGACGAAATCGGCGATCCGGTCAAAACCAGCTACGGGTACCATATTATCCGCGTGGAATCGAGAACCGAGAAAAAATTCGAGGATTTGACGCAGGATGAAAAGGACCAGCTAAAAATGTCCGTTGCATCCCAAAAAGTGGACGAGTTCATGGCCGGGGATCTCGAGAAGAAGATCATCAAGAAAATTAATCTTCCGAAAACGGAAACCCCGAAGGGCAATGGCGGTAACGGCACGAATAAAGGAACCGATGCCGGAAACGGCGCCGGCGGGAACACGGGTGCGGGTACGAATGCTGGCACAGGTACAGGTACAAACGCGGGAACCGATGGGTCCGGAAATGCCGGGGCGTCGGGGAACAGCGGCGGCGGGGCTGCCAATAATTCCGGCACGAACGGAACCGGTAGCGGCAATGCCGGGAAATAACGTGACGATGGCATGAGGAGGGCAGCGGCTGAGCGGTCGCGGAATTAGCGGTAAAAAAAGGCCTTATTTTCGTCAAAAAAGGGATATAGCAGAAATAAGGGATTTTTTTACCTTTATTTTAGACGGATGGGGTTAAAAAGGTACTTTTATCAAGCTGGTTCCCTAAATAGGGGAAAAAAGTGCCGCTATTTTGCCCGGAATGGACAAAATCCCAAAATAACGACATAAATTACCGCTATTTCCGCAACAGGAGGTTGCCTCCTTTCCCACGCAGCGCTTCAAACTAACCGCCGGAGTGAATTTCTCCGACGGTTTTTCTTAACCAGACATTTACGGGGAGGGGGGGCTATTTTTAAAAATGATGGTTCATTATGATGAATAAGGTGCACTTTAGGGATGAATACTAAGGACAGAATCACAGGTACATCAAATCCCTACCCGCCTCAGGCATCGGTCAGCGGCATTTCGCAAGCTTGGATCGCACTTTTGTCTGCGTCCGGCAGATTTTTGCATAAGAGATCGTATATAGAACTGGTTTTTGTTTAGGCTATATCCGAGAAGCAGTAGTTCAAAACTTCTAAGAAAGCGGGGCAACATGTGACATGAAAGCTACTGGTATTGTACGCCGTATTGATGATTTGGGCCGCGTCGTCATCCCTAAGGAAATTCGCCGGACTTTGCGGATTCGCGAAGGAGATCCGCTGGAGATTTTTGTGGACCGCGATGGAGAAGTCATTTTGAAAAAATATTCGCCGATTGGCGAATTGGGCGATTTTGCCAAGGAGTATGCCGAGTCGTTGTACGAAAGCACGGGACATATTACGCTGATCTCTGACCGGGACACGCTGATTGCGGTAGCGGGGGCGTCGAAAAAGGAATATTTGGACAAGCCGATCAGTACGCTGTTGGAAAACAGCATGGATGGGCGCAAAATCCTAATGGAAACGGAAGCGGGCGAATTCGAAATTACGAAGGACCATCCGGAGAACATTTCGTCTTTCGTCATTGCGCCGATTATTGCCGGAGGCGATCCGATCGGGACCGTCGTTTTGTTAACGAAAGACAGTTCCGTGAAGATGTCGGAATTGGAGTCGAAAATGGCGGAAACGGCCGCAGGCTTTCTGGCCAAGCAAATGGAGCAGTAAACGAGACTCCTTTCACCTGTGTCATTCTCAAGCTTACACACCCCCGATTTACGCGGCGGCCGGCCGTTCGGAGCGGATGTGTAAGTTTTTTGCGTTAAACCGCCGAAAATTGGCCGCAACCCATGGTTTCGTCATATAATGGAACCTGCAAGCTTTGGCATGTCCATTATCTTAAAGGTGCAAAGAAAGGGAAACCATGAAAGAACCTGGCGTTACCCTGGCTTCCAAGCTCCTGAAGGGAGCGGCGATCCTAAGTTTGGCGGCGATTTTGACCAAGCTGCTGGGCACTCTGCAGAAAATACCGCTGCAGAATATCGGAGGCGACGGGGTTTTTGGCATTTACAATACGGTGTATCCTTTTTATACGCTGCTCATTACGCTGACCACATCGGGCTTTCAAGCCGCCGTGTCCAAATTTGTGGCGGAACGCCATGCCGTAGGCAACGTACCGGAACAACGCGAGGTTCTGCGGCTGGCGGCGGCCATGATGATGGTGTTCGGCGCGGCGGGCGCAATCCTGCTGTACTTTGGAGCTCCGCTGCTGGCGCGTTTGATCGGCAGCAGCCTGATCGTCCCGGCCTTGCAGGCGGCCGCGCCGGCGCTGCTGTTTTACCCGGTCAGCGCCGCGCTGCGGGGGTATTATCAAGGCCTGCAAAATATGCTGCCGACAGCCGTATCGCAGGTCACCGAACAAGCGGTGCGGGTCACCGTCATGATCGTGCTGCTGCTCTATTTGAGCCGGATGTCGGCGGGCGACCCCGCGCTGGCCGGCGGCGCGCTGGCCGGCTCATCCGCGGGAGCGGCCGCCAGCCTGCTGATCATGCTGCTGTATTGGCGGTTTGCGAAAAGGGGACCCTTGGAATCGTCGCCCGAAGAACCTGCACGGCAACGTAATTTACCGCCGTCAAAGGGTAGACGGGAGCTTTTTCCGGCGCTCTTGAAATACGCGATTCCGATCAGCCTGGCCGCTTTGGCGGTCCCGTTGATCAGCCTGGTAGACACGTTCTCGCTGCCGCGCCTGCTGAATGTCCATGGGGACGAGATACGCGTTATGGGGCAGGTAGGGATATACAACCGGGGCATCCCGCTCGTTCAGCTCGTGACCATGCTGGCCACTTCTTTGTCGGTGCTGTTTATCCCGGCGATGGCCGAACTGCGGATGAAATCCGACACCGCCGCCATACGCAGGCAAACGCAAACCGCGCTCCGCTGGTTTTGGCTGATCGGGCTGGCGGCGTCCCTGGGGCTGGCGCTGCTCGCGGAGCCGATCAATGTGATGCTCTATGAGGACGCGGCCGGCAGCGCCACGTTTGCCTGGATCGCCTGGACGGCCGCGCCCGGCGCGCTGATGGTCGTGACCAGCGCGCTGCTGCAGGGCCTCGGCGCCCAGCGCGCTCCGGCCCTGCACCTGCTCGCGGCGGCGCTGCTCAAGGCGGCGCTGAACGCGCTGCTCGTGCCGCGGCTCGGCATCACCGGCGCGGCCATCGCCGGCATCGCCGCCTATGGCGCGGCCGCCGCGCTGAACGCTGCGCTGCTGCTGCGCCGCGCGGGGCTGCGTCCGCGCCTGCGGGACGCGCTGCTGCGCCCGGCGGCGGCCCTCCTGGCGATGGCCGCCGCCGTAACGGCGCTGCGCCTCGCCGTCGCCGAGCTGCTGCCGCCCGGCCGTACGGCGGCCGCGGCGGAGAGCCTGCTCGGCGTGCTGCTCGGCGCAGCCGTGTTTGCCGCCGCGGTGCTGCGCACGCGGCTGCTCAGCGCGGCAGAGCTTAGCGCCCTGCCGCGGATCGGCCCGAAGCTGCTGGCGCGGCTTCGGAAGCTGCGTCTGCTGCCGTAGCACGTTCGGCGCAGACGCTCGCTGCCGCGGCTGTGTTTGCCGTAGCACAGGCCGGCAAATACGGCTCGCCGCCGCAGCCGGTGCTGCCCGCCAGAGGCCTAACCGAGGCCTAACCGCGATCATTGCCTCAGGCCCATGGTGGCAGCCGCCCGCTGCAGACCACTGAAGCACGAGCGTCCCTGGCCCCCAGGCTTACGGACACCAGAGCTCTTAAGCGCCCAATTTCCGCCTGATTCCGCTCTAACGGACAGGTGAGACCTTAATTAGTCCAAATGGCTGCCAAAACAGCTAATTTTCCCAGTAGCGTTGCATCAAATCAGACATGATACAATTTCTCGCCACCACATTCTAACGGTTGCCACAGCCGCTATTTGCTCCAATAACGCCGTTTTCATATTCTAACGGTTGCCATAGCGCTTATTTAGCTAAAACCCGGCGATTTGGGCTCAGATTAGAGCAGATAACCGCGCTCACAACCGTTAAAATTTAGAAAGGGTCTTTTTTGGCAAAATAGCGACTAATACAACCGTTAGATTTCTGGCGTGATTCCAAATGGAATAGCGGGCAAGGTGTACCAGAGATTTTGTGCAGGCGTTAATGCAACGCCAGCGGAATTTTCCGGCAATAGCGTCTCTTGTGTCCGTTAGCTGGGGAATGATGCGAAAATTGCTTCTAGAGGCAATTCAAAAAGTCATCTTTTGACCATTAAGCGGGTCACGAAGCGGGTCACGAAGCGGGTCACGAAGCGGTTTCACGAAGCAGATCACGAAGCAAATTCGACGTCGAATCTTGAATTCAGCCGGGTGGGGCGGATGCTTCCGAAGCATGTTTCCTACGGAAACATTTCAGTTGCTCACATACCTTCCAAGAGCTTATGCTTCTGAAGCCGTTTTCTCCAAGCGCGTTTAGCTCCGCTGCTTCGTCCCTAGCTTCATCCGACCCAAAGCGTTTTGAAGGAACGCACATCGTAAGCATAAGCTTCGGTGCTGAAAACTTGACTTTTTGAACACGTATTTTTAGCGCCTTCTCAGTCCGTTAGAGTGCGGCGTTGTCCGCATCGCGGTTTGGCTTGCCCTGCCCGATTTCATATTTTGCTCCGGCAGTGGTATATTAGGTACATGCAGAAACGGACTGAAGCAGAGGGAGGAAGAGAGCATGAGCGCTCGCATTACGGTCGTCGGGCTCGGGTCGGGGGATCCCGACAAGCTGACTTTGGGCAGCCTGAAACGCCTTCAGGGGGCGGGAGAGCGGTACGTGCGGACGAAAGACCATCCGGTCGTGGCTTGGCTGGAGGAGACGGGGGTCTCGTTCGTTTCGTTCGACGACGTGTACGAAGCGAAGGAGGATTTTCCTTCCGTCTATGAGGAAATTGCCGCACGGCTGCTTAAGCGGGCCGAATACGGCCCGGCAGGCATGGAAATCGTTTATGCCGTACCCGGCCATCCGATGGTTGCCGAGGCCACGGTCAAGCTGCTGCGGGAGCGCTGCCCGCAATCCGGATTCGAGCTGGAGATTGTTGGAGGCGAGAGTTTCCTGGATGAAGCGTTTGTCCGCCTCGGGTTTGACCCGATCGAGGGGTTTGCGCTGCTTGACGCAACCGCCGTTAATGGGGAACGGATCGACCCCCGCCGGCATACGCTGATCGGCCAGGTGTACGACCAGCTTACCGCGTCGGAGGTGAAGCTCGGGCTGATGGAGGTATTCCCCGACGATTATCCCGTCGTTGTCGGACATGCCCTCGGCGTCGCCGGGCAGGAGCAGATCCGGCGTATCCCGCTGTATGAGCTGGACCGCATCGATGGGTACGGCAATCTGTCGCTCGTCTACGTGCCGGCCAGTGAAGACGAGGCCTTGCGCATCCGCAGCTTCGAGCGCCTGCACGAAATCGTGACGATTTTGCGCAGCCCCGGCGGATGTCCGTGGGACCGCGAGCAAACGCATCAGTCGATCCGCAAAAATCTCATCGAAGAAACGTACGAGGTGCTCGAAACGATCGATGACGACGATCCCGACCATATGCGCGAGGAGCTGGGCGATTTGCTGCTGCAAATCATGCTCCATTCCCAAATGGAAGAAGAGCTCGGCACCTTTACGGTATACGATGTCATCCGCGAACTGAACGAAAAGCTGCTCTACCGCCATCCTCATGTATTCGGCAATTTGAGCGCGGAGGACGCCGAGGCGGCGCTGAACAACTGGGAAGCGATGAAAGCCGAGGAAAAACGGCGCAAAGGCATCAAGCCCGAGCAGCAATCGGCCCTTAGCGGGGTGCCGCGCGATTTGCCGGCTTTGATGAAGGCTTACAAGCTGCAGAAGAAAGCAGCCAAAGCGGGCTTCGATTGGGAGCAAATCGACGGGGTATGGGACAAGCTGGAGGAAGAGATCGCCGAACTCAAGCAAGCGGTGCAGGACAAGCATGATCCGGAAGCGCAGGAGCTTGAGCTGGGGGACGTGCTGTTCTCGGTCGTTAACGCGGCCCGCTATATCGGCGCCGATCCCGAACAGGCCCTGTCGCGGACGATCGCCAAATTCACCCGGCGGTTTCATTATGTGGAGGAACGGCTGAGAGCCCAGGGGAAAACGCCGGGCGATAGCTCCTTGTCGGAAATGGATGCATTATGGGAGGAAGCTAAGTCGAAAGAACGGGAATGATGGGATAAAAGGCCTAAAATTCGGTTTTTTCGCGAAAAAATTAAAAAAAAGTTACGGTCCGGGCAGGATTTTAAACGTAAAGCAAGAATACTGTTACAAAGATATCGTAATGGCTTTAAATCAGGCTTTTTGCCTGTAGTGCCAAGGTATCACCTATCTTTTTATTTATTGGGAGGCATTATTAATGAACAAAACAGATCTGATCAACAACATTTCCAGCAAAAGCGGTTTGACGAAAAAAGACGTTGAAGCCGTATTGAACGGTTTTCTCGGCGAAATCACGGATGCTCTTGCTGGCGGAGACAAAGTACAATTGATCGGCTTCGGCACGTTCGAAACCCGCAAACGTTCCGGCCGCACCGGCCGCAACCCGCAAACGGGCAAAACGATTGAAATTCCGGCATCCAATGTTCCGGCATTCAAAGCGGGCAACAAACTTAAAGAAGCTGTAAAATAATGCGTCTTGATAAATTCCTGAAGGTATCACGGTTAATTAAGCGGCGCACGGTTGCAAAAGATGTCTCCGAGCAAGGCAGAGTTCTCATCAACGGACGCGAATCCAAGCCGAGCAGTACGGTGAAGGTGGGCGACGAAATCACGGTACAGTTCGGCCAAAAGCTGGTGACCGTCCGCGTTGAGCGCCTGGCAGAAACGACCCGCAAGGATGAAGCTGCGACCTTGTATACCTTGATTAAGGAAGAGCCGATCGCGAAGGATAACGGTCTGGATTGGACCTGATTCGCGGCAGGCCATGAGCATGTCCCGTTTAGGCGGGGCATGTTTTTTTTGCATTCTTGCTACCGTTTTTGTCGAGCTCAGGGGGGAATAGCGGTAAAAAGATTACCCGGAAAAACTACCCGGAAAAACTACCCGGAAATCTAACGGTTGTAGCAGCGGCTATTTTTCGAAAAAGGTCTTTTCTAAATCTTAACGGTCGTGAGCGCCGTTATTTGCCTGAATCTAAGCAAACTAAGCCGGATTTCAGTGAAATAAGCGCTACCGCAACCGTTACAATTTGAAATCAACGTTTTTGGAACAGATAACGCTTGTGGCAACCGTTAGAATATTGGTGAGGCTAGAAAATGTATCTTGTCAGATCAGAATTGATGCAGCGCTAATGGTGGGGAAAGGAAAATCCCGGAATACACCCAAAATTATTGCTACTTCGGCAGCGGAGGGGTACGCCTAATGTCCATCCCTTCCCGCACACCACGCGCTAACACGTGCCTAAAGTATAGGTTCGCGCCTACAAAACCGCCGACTCCTCCCAAGCCATCATGGCGGAGGGGAACAGCTCGATCGCGCGCGGGAACACGCCGTGGATGTACGCGATCAGCACACCGTAATTGACGATCGGCACGCCGGCGGCTTTAGCCTCGTCGAGGCGATGCAGCATATCGCGGCGGTTCAGCATGCAGGCGCCGCAGTGAACGATCAGCGCATAGCGGGTCAGGTCCGGCGGGTAACTGTGGCCGGAGAATTGCTCGATATGCAGCTGTTTCCCCGTCATCTGGCGCAGCCAGCGCGGGATTTTGACGGAGCCAATGTCGTCGGACTGCCGATGGTGGGTGCAGGCTTCCGCGATCAGCACGTGATCGCCGTCGCGCAGGTTTTCGATGGCCCGGGCGCCTTTGACCAGCTCGCCCAGATCGCCTTTGTGGCGAGCGAACAAAATGGAAAACGAGGTCAGCGGCACTTCTTTCGGAGTATCGGAGGCCACTTTGAGAAAAACCTGCGAGTCGGTAATGACCATCCGCGGGTTCCCCCTCAATCGCTCCAACGTTGCCCGCAGCTCATGTTCCTTGGTGACGACGGCGCTGGCGTCGCTCTCCAAAATATCGCGGATCGTCTGCTGCTGCGGCAAAATCAGCCGGCCTTTGGGGGCGGCCTTGTCGATCGGCACGACCAGCACAACGACATCGCCGGGGGAGAGCAGATCGCCGACGATCCGGAAACGGTCGTCATCGTGGGGGAGCGCGCCCGTGATCGCTTTCGTAAGCTCGGCCACGCCCGTCCCCGCCGCGGCGCTGAACGGCAGGCAATCCAAATCTAGCTGCGCCTTCACCCGAGCCCGCGCCGTATCGACCTCATCGATGGTGTCGATTTTATTGAGCACCCCGACCACGGGGATGTTTTTCTCCTTTAACTCGGCGAGCAGGCCCGGATAAAAAGCATCGGCTCCCGTAAGCAAGGCCTCCGCCGCGTCGATCACCAGCAAAGCGAGATCGGTGCGCTCCATCAGCTCCCGCGTTTTCTGACGGCGCAGTCCACCGAGCAGGCCCTCGTCATCAAGCCCGGCGGTATCGATCAATACGACCGGTCCCAGCGGGAGCAGCTCCATCGCTTTATACACCGGATCGGTCGTCGTTCCCCGAACCGGGGACACCACGGAAATATCCTGCCCGGTCAAGGCGTTAACCACGCTGGATTTCCCGGCATTCGTCCGTCCCAACACCGTAATATGCGTCCGCTCTCCGCGCGGCGTAGCGTTTAAGCTCATCTCGTGTTCCTCCCTGATTTGCCGGGAATGCCCGGCTTGGTTACTTCAAGCGGGTTCAGGATCCGGGCCGCCTGTTCGGCGGTCAGCAGCCCGCTCTCCAGGGCGGCCTGCTCCACGGTTCGGCCTTCTCGGGCGGCCGCACCCGCGATTTCGGCGGCAAGCTCGTACCCCAAATGGGGGACAAGCGCCGTCGCCAACACGGTGGAGCGCTGCAAATGCGCGCGGCACACCGCCTCGTTCACGGCGATCCCGCGTACGCAGCGCCGCTCGAACAGCTCCACGGCCCGCTGCAGAATCTCCAGCGATTCCAACAGGGAATCGGCGATCAGCGGGCCAAACGCGTTGAGTTCGAGCTGGCCCCCGGCGGCGGCCATGGTGATCGCCGCATCGTTCGCGATGACGCGCATGGCGGTCAGCCCGGCCATCTCGGCCATGACCGGGTTGACCTTGCCCGGCATGATCGAGGAGCCGGCCTGCACGGCAGGCAGCGTGTATTCGCCGATGCCGCCGGCCGGTCCGGACGCCAAGAGGCGCAAATCGCCGGCGATTTTGAGCAGGGTGACGGCCGCCGCCTTCAGCAGGCCGGACACCTCGACGAAGATGTCCCAATTTTGCGTTGGATCCATCGGATATTCGCTTTGGGCGAGACCCAGCCCCGTCAAATCCCGCAGCATCTCTACCATCTGGCAGCCGTATGCCCGCGGGGCCCCAAGCCCCGTCCCGATGGCGGTGCCGCCGAGCGGAATTTCGCGCAGCCGCTCCTCCGCTTTGTATAACCGCCACCGGTCGCGCGCCGCCGCTTTGGCATAGGCGCCGAACCCTTGCCCGGCCATCATCGGCAGGGCGTCCATCAGCTGCGTGCGGCCCAGCTTCAGCGTGTCCGCGAATTCCCGCTCCTTCTCCTGCAGCGCTTCCTGCAAAGACGCGTAAGCTTCGCTGAGCGGGCGCAGCAGCCGGATCGCGGCGATGCGAAGCGCGGTCGGGTACACATCGTTGGTCGACTGGCAGCAGTTGACGTGATTCAGCGGATGAACCAGCCCGTAGTCGCCTTTTTGCCCGCCAAGCCGTTCGATGGCCAGGTTGGCCACGACCTCGTTGACATTCATGTTGGTGGAGGTACCCGCCCCGCCCTGCAGCGCGTCAACCGTAAACTGGTCCTGCAGCCCGCCCGCGTTGATTTCGTCGCACGCCCAAAGAATCGCTTCCGCCACTTCCGCCGGAATCAGTCCCAGCTTGCCATTCACGGCGGCGGCCGCTTTTTTCACCAGCACGAGCGCCGCGATCAGGCGGCGGTTGACCGGCCTTCCGCTAACCGGAAAATTGTCCATGGCCCGCGCCGTATGAATCCCGTAATAAACGTCCGCGGGGATTGCCATTTTGCCTAGGGAATCGGATTCCCGGCGTTTTTTTTCGCCATGTCCGGCTCCGTTTTTGCTACCTTGCTCCATCAGGATTCGCCTCCAAAAGCCGCTTGCGTTTCTTCCGTAATTATCGTAAAAAAACACGCTGCCAAATCCTGTAAAGAAAGTCACTTAACCAGAATGAAATCACGCGAAGTCTTGCAAGTTATCCGGTTCTAAAGCCGACAATTCGTCCATAAGCTATTGGTAAGAAGGAGGGGTACATGCCATGGTCGAACAATTGAAAGGAAAACACCAGGAGCTGCATTTAATGAATCGCAAGCTGCTGGAAATTTCGGGAGTCCTCAATGTGGAGAGCTTCGACAATGAGGAGTTTCTGCTTCAGACCGAATTAGGGCATTTGACAATCCGCGGACAAAATTTACATATTAAAAACCTGAACCTCGAGCAAGGGCTTGTCAGCATCGAAGGCCTGGTTAACACCTTGTCGTATTTGGAGCAGGGTTCACATCCGTCCGGCAAGGGATTGCTCGGCAAACTGTTCCGATGAATCTGGAAACGCAGTGGATGACCCTTCTATGGATGTTCGCCTCCGGGGGGATTATGGGGATCGTCTTTGACAGCTATCGCGTCGTCTCGGGACAATTCCGTTTTCCCCGCTGGAGTGTCCATGCCCTTGACCTGGTATATTGGGCGGCAGCCGCCTTGTTTGTATTTCGCGTGTTATACCATAGCAATCATGGGGAACTAAGGTTCTATGTTTTTCTCGGGTTGTTTCTAGGTATTTGGATTTATTTTTTGCTACTTAGTGTTCTAACGGAACGATTTGTGTTAATGTTAATATGGATAACTAACCAAATTTACCGGTTTATCGTAAGGATTATCCAGCTTTTCATCATTGCTCCGCTCCGCTGGTTGTTCAAAGGAGCCAAGCTTCTGCTCGGTTTTGTCTGGATCGTGCTGCTGTTTCTCGGGCGGATCACGCTGCTGCCGCTATGGAAGCTAATCGCATGGGTCTTTAGGCCTATATGGAAGCGGCTGCGGATTCCGGAAGGGCTAAGCAAATTTAAGAGTTGGCTGGATATCTGGAAGAATCGTATTGTGCGTTTGTTACGCTGGTTCATCAAAGAGTGATGCTTTAAGGAGGTGTCCCTGATACGTGCGGTTACGACAAATCCAAAGATGTCAAAAAATCCTCGGAATTCTCAAAAACCCGGGACCGTCGGGGCACGGCGGCGGCTCCGGTTATGGCTCGGTTTTATGATCGTATTCCTTGGCTGGGCGGCGTATACGTATATTTCCCAATCCGAAGAGATCGGCGAGAAGTCGCAGCAGCTTGCCAAGACGCAGGCCTCCGGGAAGCAGACCGAAGAAAGCTTGAACCAGCTTAAATATGAAGTGAACCGTCTGCAAGATCCCGAATATATCGGACAAATTGCCATGAAGAAATACGGGCTGTATAAGCCCGGGGAAATTCCGGTCCGGGTATCGGAATCCGAAGCCGGAAATGACTGATCCCATGCGGGATATACGTCTGTTGACCTTGTTTCAGTCATTCGGTATAATCAAATCACCGCAGTCATGAATTTCGAGGCCTGGCTGTATATTTTTAAGGGAGGATCATTTTATTTTATGGCAATTGAAGTGGGCACCAAGTTAGAGGGAAAAGTGACAGGCATCACGCATTTCGGAGCATTTGTGGATCTGTCAGGAGGTGTCACGGGTCTCGTTCACATCTCGGAGATCGCCGACAATTACGTTAAAGACGTTAACGATCATCTGAAGATTGGCGATACGGTTACCGTGAAGGTAATCAATGTCGATAAGGACGGTAAGATCGGACTTTCCATCAAACAGGCTGTTGACAAACCGGTAGAGGCTAGACCGCCTCGCGCACCGAGAACAGATCGGCCAAGCGGAAGAGACGGAGACCGTCCGGGCGGCGGATTCAACCGGGACCGTGGAGGACGCTCTTTCAAGCCCCCAGCCAACAAATCTTCCTTCGAAGACAAAGTATCTCGTTTCCTTAAGGACAGCGAGGAGCGGATTTCTTCGCTCAAGAAGAACACGGAAGGCAAACGCGGCGGACGCGGTGCCAAACGAATGTAATCCCTAAAGTGACCGAAAACTTCAAACCCACCGCAGGTGATAAGCTCGCCTGCGGTTTTTTGTGCGCTTTTTTGCGGTAAATTATGGCAATTCTGTGGCTTTTGCTGGAGTAAAGGATGTTTTGTCGGCTCTTCGCTTTTCCCGACAGGTTCTTACGCAATTTTACGACGATCACGCTCCTATAGCGGCGGGCGCATGGCAAAGTCCATGCGAACATAGGAACGCTTCGGGGCAATCCCCGTCATGGCGGGCCTGCATTCGCGCCGTTTCGTAAACCCCTCTCAATTTGTCGGAAATTTCTTTGGGCGTTCCTCCGGTATCTGACAAACTTTCCGCTCCACTGCTCCTATAATGGGACATACCTTACAAATTTGGAAAAGGCGGTGCCGGGATGTTGAACAAGTGGAATGTCACTCTGTTTCCAGGATTGAAAAAGGGAAAGGCATGGAATAAAGAGGCGTTGTGGAACGAAATTTTAAACCTGCCGGTTTTGGGGCGGGCCGCGCGTTTTTTTGCGGCGAGCAAATGGAACGGGCTGCTGATCCTGATGAGTTTCCTGCTTGGGCGGGCGACGATATTGGACGAGCTTGCGCCGTTTGCGGTAGCTTTTTTTGCCGTCATGGTATTTATGCGGCGGGATATCGCTATGGTTACGGCGGCGGTGATGGTGGCGGGCGCCATGTTTACGCCGGGCGCGCAGGCGCATGCCGCCCAGATTGCGGTGGAGCTGCTGATCTTCTATTTGCTGCAAAAAGGGCTGGAAGCGTTTGAGCGGGCGGACATTTCCTATGCGCCGATCATGGTGTTTACAAGCACGTTTTTCGTCGGACTGTTCGGCGCGGTCATCGGGCCGTCGCTCACCTGGTACGCGCTGACGATGACCGTGATGGACGCGCTGCTCAGCTTTGTGCTCACCCTGGTGTTTATCCAGGCGGTCCCCATCTTTACGTACCGTAAAAAACAATACCACCTGCGGGGCGAGGAAATTTTGTGTCTTGTCATCTTGCTCGCCTCGGTCATGACCGGTACGGTCGGCTGGGAAATTTCCGGGTTGTCCGCCGAGCATGTGCTGTCCCGCTATCTGATTCTGTTGTTTGCTTTCGTGGGCGGCGCTCCGCTGGGCGCGTCGGTCGGCGTCATAACCGGGCTGATTTTAAGCTTGGCCGACACGTCGGCGCTTTATCAAATGAGCTTATTGGCCTTTTCCGGCATGCTCGCCGGCATGATGCGGGAAGGGCGAAAATGGGCCGTCGGCTTCGGCATGCTGCTCGGCTCCTCGATTCTTTCCATTTACATCGCCGGGCCTGCGGACGTGATGTCCTCGACTTGGGAGAGCTGCGCTGCGGTGCTGCTGTTCCTTCTGACTCCGAAAAAAACAGTCAATGTGATCGCCAAATATGTTCCCGGCACGCAAGAGCATGTGAAAACGCAGCATGAATATGCCAAGCGGGTGCGCGACATTACGGCCGAGCGAGTGGCGCAGTTCTCCCAAGTCTTTAAGCAGCTTTCCCGGAGCTTTGGCCAAGTTTCCAGTTCGGGCGAAATCGTAAGGCGCGGCGAGGAAATCGACCATTTCATGAACGCCGTGACGGAAGGGGCCTGCGCCACCTGTTTCCGCCGCGGCACGTGCTGGGATGGAAAATTTTATCAGACTTATAAATTGATGACGGAGATGATGACGGCGATCGAAGAGAAGCCGGACATTTCTCCGGACGAGCTGCCGCCGAAGTGGGGCAAGCTGTGCGTCAAAACCGATCAGGTGCTGGACGTGATGAAGCGGGAATATGAACTCTACCAACATGATATGCACTGGAAACAGCAAATATACGACAGCCGGCAGCTGGTGGCCGAGCAATTGTCCGGGGTGTCCCAGGTAATGGAGGATCTGGCCCGGGAAATCAAGCGCGAAGGACAAGCCATGTACCGGCAAGAGGAACAAATCCGCGAGGCTTTGGAAAAAATGGGCTTGTCGATCCACAACATCGATATCGTCAATTTGGATCACGGCAATGTGGAAATCGAAATCGTCCATGCTTACACGCGCGGGTTTGATGAATGCCGGAAAATCATCGCCCCGCTGCTGTCGGATATTTTGGGCGAGCATATCGCGGTGATGAACGAGACGATGCACGGAGGAAAAGAAGGCCTTGCGACCGTTACGTTCGGGTCGGCCAAAGCGTTTGAAATTACGACCGGGGTCGCCGGCACTGCCAAAGGGGGCGATTTGCTGTCCGGCGACAGCTTCAGCGCCAAGGAGTTGGGCAACGGCACTTACGCGGTGGCCATCAGCGACGGCATGGGCAACGGGGAGCGGGCGCGCTTGGAAAGCAGCACGGCGCTCAGCATTCTCGAGCAGCTGCTGCAGTCGGGCATGGAGGAGACGCTGGCGATCAAATCGGTTAACTCGGTTCTGATGCTGCGTTCGCCGGACGAGGTGTACGCCACGGTCGACATGGCGCTGATCGATCAATATACGGCGCGCACAACCTTTATGAAGATCGGATCTTCCCCAAGCTTTATCAAACGCGGAAAGGAGGTGATCCCGGTTTCGGCGAGCAACCTGCCGATCGGGATTATCCAGGACATCGAGGTCGATCTGGTGACGGTGCAGCTGTATCCCGGCGATACGCTGATCATGATGACCGACGGCATTTACGATGCGCCGGGCCCGGCCGTGAACAAAGAGCTGTGGATCAAGCGGCTGATCCAGGAAATCAACGCCGACGATCCGCAGGAGATCGCCGATTGCCTGCTCGAATCGGTCATCCGTTATCAGAAAAACGTCATTCACGATGATATGACCGTCGCCGTGGCCACCGTCGATCACTTGCGGCCGCAGTGGTCCACGCTGCATATCCCCGGGATCAGCCGGCTGGAAAGGCCGCGTACGGTCAGTTAGAAGAGGGCTTGAGGTGAGAACCTCAGGTTCTTTTTTTTGCGTGAAGGGTTGTTTTCCTGATTTGATGTTTTGCCCGAAATTGGGGGGAAGCACGCTATAATGGAGAAAGAAAGGGGCGTGTGGAATTGGATTACCGCGTGGACGTAACATTTGAACCCCGGTACGAGCTATTGAGCAGCCTGCATACGATCATTTGCCGTAAATCGCATAAAAAAATCGACCTTGCCCCGGCCTGGGTCAAGGAAACCTTACAGTGTCTGACGCCCGGGTTCGCCGCCATGCTGAAGGAGATGGAAGTGGACAGCGATTGGAAATTCATTTACCTGCTAACCTATTTGTGTCCGGCCGGACTGGCGCCGGAAGCCTTCCTCGCTTGGCTGGAGGCCAAGACGCCGGGCGATTTATATGAGCTGACCGCCGGATACACCCAGCAGTTCCCCAAGGATATGGGGCTTTACCGCTCGCGGACGCTCGAGGTGTTGTCCATGTGGAACGAGCAGTATTTCCGCCGGCTGGATCCGGCGGTGCCGGGCGCGCTGCGGGCGGAAGCCGGACGGCGAAAGGAAGAGTTGGCCGCCGCCGAACCGTTGGCGTTTGTCGAGCGGACGACGAACGGGCTGGCGTTCACGCCGAAGGAGGGACTGGAGCGGTTGGTGCTGGTGCCGCAGTATCATTTTCAGCCGATGAATGTTATTTATCACTTTGGCAAGGTAACGCTTTGCCATTATGCGGCGCGAATCTACTTCGGCGGCGAGACGGATTTTCCGCCGCAAGAATACCGCATGATCCGGGCGCTCGGCGAGCAAAGCCGGCTGAAAATCTTGCGTTACTTGAGCGAGGGCCCGCGGACGTTTACCGAAATCGTCCGCCATTTGCAATTATCGAAGGGCATTACGCACGATCACGTGTCCAAGCTGCGCAGCGGCGGCTTCATCCGGGCCCATTTCGAGGGGGAGACGGTCACCGAATACAGCCTGCGTGCGGAGATGTTGGACGTGATGCACCGGAAGCTGGTTGATTATATTAGGCCACAGGAGTAACGGCAAACGGCAAAAAGGGCTCAACCTCTGGAAATCGGCGCTTAACTTACGGTTAATTTCGAATGATCTTGAATGATCTTGAATGATCAAGTTATCCGCAACATTTTCTACGCTAACGGATGTAATCGCGCTTATTGGAGCGAAAAAGCAGAGATTTCTTTTTTAACGTTTGTTATCGCGCTTATTTAGGCGAAACTGCCCCATTACTGCCGAGAAAACGGAAAATAGGCTCGCTGGCAACCGTTACATTTTGAATCTGCTCGTTTTTACCCCAATAGCGTTGATCACAACCGTTAGATTTTTTCAACGAACCATCGGCCTTTAAAATAGCGCCACTTTATGTGCTTATTATCCGGTGCTCAGCATGTTCATCCCCATTAGCGGCATTTTATGTACTTATTTTCTTAAGAATGGTCCGGAACGCGGGTATTTCCTGGTTACCCTAAGAATATAACGACATAAATTTCCTCAATTGCTCTCAAATGGAGGGATATCACCGAAATAGCGACGTTTTTTGTCCTTATGTTTTTCGCAATCAGGAGTCTCTTAGGCTGCCTGGGATTAGCAGGTTTTCGCGCCCGTGATCCCTAAAAAGGCCTCTAATGTTCCCAAGGAAGAAGGCCCGGCTCTTACGTGCAGGCCGATTATGGTCAAACATCACCATGATCGGCCTGTTTTTTTGTTATGCAGTCATATTTCGAAATTCTCCGAATAAAGAAAAACAAACAAGTTCTCTATTTACAGAACAAAATGTCATTCGTATAATGATAAAAGCATATAGTTGAGTTATCTTATCGGAATTTAAGAGTATCATGAGCCGCGATCAGTTTACAGGCAAATGGGAGGGAGAAGGATGAACAAGATGAAGAGAACAAGATTAACCGTACTGATGATGTTTTTGCTGACCGGCGCCCTGGTATTGTCGGCCTGCACCGGCAATAACGGAGGCAGCACCGCTCAGGAAGGCGGCCCGGTGACGGCGGCCGCCGGGAACGGTCAAAGCACAGCCGCAGCCGGGAACGGCCAAAACGCGGCCGCCGCCAATGACGGCGATGCTGCGCCGTCGGCCGCGCTGCAGTTCACTCCGGCCGGCGATCTGTCCAAATTACCGGCCGTGGCCAAGCAGCGAACCGACACGATCATCGTCGGCCTGACCGATCCGAGCGGGGCGTTTACGCCGTATTTCCACCAAAGCGGGTATGACGGTAACGTTTCTTCGTTGTTGTTTACGCCGCTGGTGACGGTAGACGATCAGGGGCTGCCGGCTCCGGGTTTGGCGGAGAGTTGGGACGTTTCCGCAGACCAGCTTACATATACGTTCCATCTGCGCAAGGATTTGAAGTTCAGCGACGGTTCGCCGCTGACGGCGGACGACGTGGCTTTTACCTGGACGCTGCTTCACGACAAAGCTTACGACGGAGACTCGCAAATTCCGGCGCTCCGTATTGAAGGCGGCGAAGCTTACAAAGCAGACAAAGCCGGGAGCATCTCCGGCATCACCGTCATAGATCCGCTGACCGTCTCGGCCAAGCTAGAGCAGCCGAACGCTACGGCGCTGGTACTTCTGGGCGGCGACGTGCTGTCCAAAGCCTACTACGGCAAGGATTACAAATTCGGCCAGCTCGACTACATCAAGAAGCTGCACGAGAAACCGCTCGGCAACGGACCTTACGTGCTGGAGAAATTTATTCCGGGGCAAGAGGTTCGCTATGTCGCCAACGAACATTATTATGCCGGCAAGCCCAAAACGGAGCGGTTTATCTATAAAACATCCGAGGGCGACACCTGGCAGTACCTGGAGACCGGAGAAGTGGACTACGCTTCCTTCAGCGCTACAACGGAAAACATCGACAAGCTGAAAAGTTTGGGCTTCGTCAACATTTTGCCGTACACGCCAAGCACTTACGGTTACCTCCAGCTTAACCTTGAGCATGAACCGCTGAAGGACAAAAAGGTTCGGCAGGCGCTAACGTACGGGCTCGACCGCCAAAGCATCTACGTCGACGCGAACCAGGGCGCAGGGCAAGTCGCCAACATTCCGGCTTCGCCGATTTCCTGGGCTTACACGGAGGAAGGCATCAACGATTACGCTTATGACGCGGACAAAGCCAACAAACTGCTGGATGAAGCGGGCTGGACCAAGGGCCAGGACGGCATTCGCGAAAAGAACGGCAAGAAGCTGACGATCCATTTTCTCGGCTCCAAAAACGCCCAGACCGACATTTTTATCGCGGTCGCCGCGGAAAACTTCGCCGCTATCGGCGTCGACTTTCAGCCGGAGGTGTTCGCCGATTTCAACGCGCTTGTCTCCAAAGTGGAAGGCGGAGACTACGATATCGCCTCCTTCTCCACGCCGATGCTGACGGACCCGTCTGAAGGGGTGGCGCAGTTCGTGGACGGGGAAATCAAAGGCTATGATAACCCGAAAGTGAAAGAGCTGTACGACAAGGCGCTGGCCACCAGCGACATCGAACAGCGCAAAGCGGTGTACAAAGAGCTGTTCCAACTGCTCAACGATGAACTGCCGGTAATTTTCACTTCCTACAAAAAGACCGTATACGCCTATAACGGCCGTATTCAAAATCTGTCCGTCAGTCCGTTTACCGGCCTGTCCTCCAGTCTGCCGAACTGGACGCTGCAATAAGAGCATGAGCACATATGTCGCCAAACGATTGATTTACATGGCGGCGATCCTGCTCGCCGCCTCGCTGCTGATCTTCTGCTTGTACGCGCTGACGCCCGGCGACTTCATCAGCGGCAACATCAAGCTGTCGCCGGAGCGGAAGGCCGAACTGCGGGAAATTTACGGCTTGAACAAGCCGGTGCTGGAGCGGTATGCCATATGGATGAAAAACGCCTTCCACGGCGACTTCGGTTACTCGCTGGCCCAGCAAAAACCGGTGCTGGCGCTGTTCAACGACTATATTTGGAATTCGTTCCTACTGGCGGCGGTGTCGACGTTCCTGACCTGGTTCATCGCGGTCGTCGTCGGCGTCGTCTCGGCCTACAAACAGTATTCCTGGTTTGATACCTTGGTGCTGGTGCTGATTTTTGCCGCGATGTCGCTGCCGTCGTTTTTCATCGGTCTGTTTCTGATCAAGATCCTCGCCGTTGACTTCAAATGGCTGCCGCCGGGCGGGATGATTACGACGGGCAGCAATGCCACCGGACTGGCTTATGTCAAGGAAGTGATCCATCATATGACACTGCCGGTGATCGTTATGACCATTTTAGGCGTCGGTTCGCTGACGCGTTATTTCCGTACCAACATGATCGACGTGATCAAGCAGGATTACATCCGCACGGCCCGCGCCAAAGGACTGAAAGAGAGCAAGGTGCTGTACCGCCACGCCCTGCGCAACGCGCTGCTGCCGGCGATCACGCTGGTCGGCTTCGAACTGCCCGCCCTGTTCGGCGGTTCGCTGATTATCGAGAAGATTTTCAACTGGCCGGGCATCGGGCAGCTGTATATGTCCTCTTTTTCGCTTCGGGATTATCCGCTGCTGATGGGCTTTACGATGCTGATCGCGATTTTGACCGTCCTCGGAACGCTGCTGTCGGATCTGCTGTACCGCGCCGCCGATCCGCGCGTCCGATTGCATTAGGGGGTGCCGGCGAAAATGACCTTATTCCAAGAAAAAATATCGCACCCGGGCCAAGCGGCCGTGCCTGCTTCCGCGTTCAAGAAGCCGTCGCTGTGGCGGCAGTCGCTGCGCCGGCTGCTTCGCAATAAACTGGCCGTGTCCGGTTTCGTTGTCGTCGCCTTCATGTTTATCGCCTGTTTCTTAGGGCCGCTGTTTTCGCCGTACGCCGACAACAAAATCAACATGGCGCTCATGAACAGGCCGCCGAACTGGCAGCATTGGCTGGGCACCGACAAGCTGGGCCGGGACGTGCTCGTCCGGGTGCTGCAGGCGGGACGCATTTCGCTGACCGTCGGGTTGGCCTCGATGGTGTTGTCCGTGTTCCTCGGCACGCTGCTCGGAGCCATCGCCGGGTATTACCGCGGCGTCGTCGACCAAATCATCATGCGGCTGGCCGATCTGCTGCTGACGATCCCCGGCCTGCCGCTGCTGTTCATCTCCGGGGCGCTGCTGTCGGAATGGAAGGTGCCGACCGAATACCGCATGTACATCGTCATGCTGATGCTCAGCCTGGTCAACTGGCCGGGGCTGGCGCGGATGATCCGCGGCCAGATGCTCAGCCTGCGGGAGCGGGAGTTCATGCAGGCGGCGGTGGTGCTGGGGCTGCGTGACCGGCGCAAGCTGATCCACCACTTGCTGCCGAATCTCGTGCCGCTGATCATCGTGATGGCGACGCTGAACATCGGCGGGGCGATTTTAAGCGAATCGGTGCTGAGCTTCTTCGGGCTTGGCGTTATGCCGCCGACGCCCACCTGGGGCAATATGATCGACGCCGCCAACAATATGATCGACTTCCAGCAGCATCCCTGGCTGTGGATTCCGCCGGGGTTGTCGATCTTCGCCACCGTCATCGCCATCAATCTGTTCGGCGACGGCCTGCGCGATGTGCTGGACCCCAAATTGAACAGGTAGGTGAACGACAGATGCCGGCTTTGCTGGAGATAGAGCGTTTGAGCGCGCATTTTACGACGGAAGAAGGAAGGATCAAGGCGGTTGACGAGGTGAGCCTGCGGATATTGCCGGGGGAAACCGTCTGCATCGTCGGCGAGTCCGGCTGCGGCAAAAGCGTGACGGCGATGTCGGTCATGGGGCTGCTGCAAGGTGCCGGCGTCGAAATCGGCGGGAGGATCAAATTCGGGGAGACCGATTTGCTGTCCCTCGACAAGCACCATTTGCGAACGATCCGGGGCCATGAGATCGCCATGATTTTTCAGGAGCCGATGTCTTCGCTCAATCCGGTCCTGACGATCGGAGAGCAGATGATCGAGCCGATGGCCCTGCACTTGAAGCTGCCCAAGAAGGAGGCCCGCCGCCGCGCCGTGGAACTGATCGAGCAGGTCGGCATTTCCCGGCCCGGGCAGATCATGAACAATTATCCGCATGAGCTGAGCGGCGGAATGCTGCAGCGGGTTATGATCGCCATGGCGATCTCCTGCGGGCCGAAGCTGCTGATCGCCGATGAGCCGACGACGGCGCTCGACGTGACGATCCAGGCGCAAATCCTCGACATGCTGCGGCGGATTAAGGAAGAGTCGAACATGGCGATCCTGTTGATCACCCACGATTTGGGCGTTGTGGCGGAAATGGCCGACTACGTCGCCGTCATGTACGCCGGAAAAATCGTTGAGGAAGGCGAGGTGACCCGGCTGTTCGCGTCGCCCAAACATCCGTACACGCAAGGGCTGCTGAAGTCCAAGCCGATTTTGGGACAGCGCCGGGATGAATTGTTCTCGATCCCGGGGCAGGTGCCCAACCTGCTGGAGCTGACGCCATCGTGTTATTTTCACGACCGCTGCGCCCATTGCCTGGACGTTTGCCGAACGAAGGAACCGGTGCTAGAGCGGGTCGGAGACGGGCAGAAAGCCGCCTGCTGGCTGTATGAGGAGGGGGAGCGTCATGGCTGAGCCGCTGCTGGAGGTGCGGCATTTGAAAAAGTATTTTCCGGTGAAAACGGGGCTGCTGCAGCGGACGACCGGACAGATCAAGGCGGTGGACGACATCAGCATCACGATCCGGACCGGGGAAACGTTTGGCCTGGTCGGGGAATCGGGCAGCGGCAAAAGCACGGTCGGCCGCAGCATCGTCCGCCTGACGGAGAAAACGGACGGCGAGATCCTGTTCAAAGGCACCGACCTGTACGCCCTGCCTGACGCCGAACTGCGCCGGCTGCGTCCGAAGCTGCAGATGATTTTCCAGGATCCGTACGGCTCGCTGAATCCGCGTGTCCGGGTGGGGGACGCGATCGGAGAGGCCATGCTTGACCACGGGCTGCTGCCCAAGGCGGAAATCCGCGACCGCGTGCTCGAGGTGCTTGCTTCGTGCGGCTTGTCCTCCTATCATATCGACCGCTATCCCCACGAATTTTCCGGCGGGCAGCGCCAGCGGATCGGGGTCGCCCGGGCGCTGATCCTGAGCCCCGAGCTGATGATCGCCGACGAGCCGGTTTCCGCGCTGGACGTGTCGATCCAGGCGCAGATCATCAATCTGTTCCGCAAGCTGCAGGAGACCCGGGGCCTTACGTATCTGTTCATTTCCCACGATTTGAGCGTGGTTGAGCATCTCTGCACACAGGTCGGCGTGATGTACCTTGGCGGCCTGGTCGAAACGGCCTCGCGGGACGAATTGTTCCGCCATCCGCTGCACCCTTACACCAAAGCGCTGCTGTCTGCGGTGCCGCTGCCGATCCCGAGGGTAAAGCGGGAGCGGATCATCTTGAAAGGGGATATACCGAGCCCGGCCAATCCGCCTTCCGGCTGCAAATTCCATACGCGCTGCCCGTTTGCCGCCGCCGAATGCAAGGAGCGGGCGCCGGAATTCCGCGACGCCGGCGGAGGACATTTTGTGGCTTGTCACCTGGTCTGATGAAGGTGAGCTTATTCCTCGACAAAGCTGTTATGTCTAAACCAGAACTTAGGGCCATCCGGCTTTGCGTTTATTTATACATTATAGAGTTTATTAAATCACAAGCGGGGAGTATAGGGCCGTGCTCCGGTTAGGGAGGAGAGGAGAAGAGAAGGGAAATCTCGAGACTGAAGGACCCTTAGAGACCTTATCTTACCTTATCTGCGGAAAAACGGAGGTTTTGAAAAATGTACGGACACAGTGGACCTTATTTACACTGGCGTTGCATTATATCTGACAAGATACATTTTCTAGCCACATAAATTTTCTAACGGATGCCACAAGCGCTATTTGTTCCAAAAACGTTGATTTCAAACTCTAACGGTTGCCATGGCGCTTATTTCGCTTAATCCCGCTATTTCTCCTTAGATTCAGGCAAATAACGACGCTCGCAACCGTTAGAATTTAGAAAAGGTCTTTTTTCGGCAAATAGCCGCTGCTACAACCGTTAGATTTCGGATAGCTTTCACGGGAAAGCTTGAGCAAAAGTTAATGCAACGCTAGTGCCCTATTTACTTCAAATCGCCCTGGATGAACTGGTTTAGAGCGAAATCTATCTAATCGCTCTGACGTAGAAGTCGGAATCATAAAAAGACGCCGTCCGGCGTTTTTCTTTTTTTGTGAGATGCGGCCATGCCTGTCTCCTCCTTCCGGTTTATACTTCACCCTCTCTGGAAATGCTAGAAAGAGAGACTATCAATCTATATGAGTTGAACTAAACACACGGCTGCCCTGATCCGTACAATTAATAGTTCAACTTATAAATGGAAGGCGGGATAGAATGAAACAGATTATGCTGATTACCGACGGATGTTCCAATGTGGGGGAAAGTCCGGTGATGGCGGCGGCGCTGGCCAAGCAGGAAGGGATCACCGTCAACGTTGTCGGGATCGTCGATTACGGGACGATCGGGGAGCTCGGCAGCGTGGAGATCGCCGAAATCGCCAAGGCCGGCGGGGGCATGAGCCGGATTGTCGGCACGGAAAATTTGGCGCAAACGATGCAGATGATGACGCGAAAAACGGTGGTGCAAACGATCCAGCAGGCGGTCAATAAGGAGATTCGTCAGATTCTCGGCGATCAGACGGTGGGCGATTTGCCGCCGGAGACGCGCTCGCAAGTCGTCGAGGTGATCGACGAGCTCAGCGAGAGCAGCCCGCTGCAGGTCGCTTTGCTGATCGACGCCAGCGCCAGCATGAAGCCGAAGCTGCGCGCGGTGGAAGAGGCGATTCGCGATATGATGCTCAGCCTGGGCGCCAGAAAAGGGGAAAGCCGGCTGGCGGTGTTTCATTTTCCCGGAGCGCACAGCGGGGAAGATGCCGTTCTTGACGTGGATTGGACCGGCGATTTGGGGACGGCACGGTCGATTTTCCAGCGTCTCGTCATGCGGGGAGCGACGCCAACCGGTCCGGCCATCTTGAAGGTGATGGATTTCATGCGATATGGTACACTGGATGGACATGGAAAGTCTTGGCGCGAGGAGACGGATGGAAGCGATGGCATTCTCGGAGACTACGTCGTTTAAACTGAATCTGCCGCAAGGGACGCGCATCAGCGGCCGTTGGAAGGGCGGCCGTTATGTGGTCCAGCGTTTGCTGGGCAAAGGGGCGAATGGGGTCGTGTACCTGGTGAAGCAGGAGAAAAACGCGAAACTGTACGCCCTTAAGCTTGGTTTTGACACACTGGACATCCAATCGGAAATCAATGTGCTGAAAGCGCTGCAGCGCCAGCGGTGGCGGAGAGGGGCCGCAGAGCGTGATCTCGCTTATCTGGTCGAGGTGGACGACTTCACCTACCGGGGCAGGGAGATTCCGTTCTACGTGATGCGGTATGTGCAGGGGGAACCGCTTAGCGCTTTTCTGGCCCGCCGGGGAGGCCGGTGGCTGGACGTCGCCGGTTACAATTTGCTGCAGCAGCTAAGGCGGCTGCATGGGTCCGGTTGGGTGTTTGGGGATCTGAAACCGGAAAACGTCCTCGTCGCCGCCTACGGCGAGGTGGAACTGATCGATTACGGCGGTGTGACCGCCATCGGCCATAGCGTCAAGCAGTTTACCGAGTGGTATGACCGCGGCTTTTGGGATGCGGGGAGCCGGTCGGCGGATCCCGGATACGACCTGTTTTCATTTGCCGTCGTATGCATCCACCTGCTGGCCGAACGGCCGCTCAAAAAAGCGGCTATCCAGCTGCCGCAAACGCGCAGCCGCCAAGATCTGCTGGCTATCATCAACAGTACGCCGCAGCTCGTCCCTTATCGCGGTTGGCTGCAAAAGGCGATCAACGGGGAGTTTGCGGATACACAGGAGGCGTGCCGGCAATGGAAAGAGCTGGTTTCGGCAAATTTCAGCCCCAAGCGAAAGGCGAGGCCGTCCACACCGCGCTGGATTCTGGGCGCGTTTGCCGTGTCGTTGACTTTGCTGGCCTGTGCGCTATATTTAACGCTGCGGTTTTGATGGGAGAAGGGGTTCAAATGAAAGAACGAACGTTGCATCGCCTGGTGGAGTTGGTCCGGCGCACCGGGCGGCAGGAAGAGCTGTGGTCCCGCGGGGACCGGATCGTCGTGGCCGTGTCCGGGGGAGCGGATTCGACGGTTCTTTTACATATAATGAGGAAAATTGCCGCGGACGAGGGGCTGGAGTTGATTTGCGCCCACTTGAACCACGGCCTCCGCGGGGGCGAAGCGGACCGCGATGCGGACTTCGTCCGGGAGCTGGCGCAGCGGCTCGCTATTCCGTTTGAGCTGGGCTATGCCGATGTGCTTTCTTATAAGAAGGAATCGGGTAAAGGCCTGGAGCTGGCGGCGCGGGAAAAAAGATACGAGTTCCTGCATCGCGTCGCCGAGCGGTACGGCGCGGCCTCGATTGCTTTGGGCCACCATGCCGACGATCAGGCGGAAACGGTCCTCATGCGTTTGCTGCGGGGGAGCGGTCTTTCGGGGCTGGCGGGGATGCGATTTAAGCGCCGGGAAAAAAATGTGGAACTCATCCGCCCGCTGCTGCGTATATACAAGACGGATTTGCTCCGGGCCTGCGAGGAATCCGGCATCCCATATATGACCGATAGCAGCAACCTGTCTACGGAATACACGCGGAATTCGCTGCGGCTGGATGTGTTGCCTTTTTTGGGGCAATATAATGATCAGTTGGCGGTATCGCTGAACCGGCTGGCCGAGGTGGCCTCGGCGGAGGATGATTTTTTGGCCATGGAAACGTCCAAGGCATACGCCGAAATCGTCCGTGCGGACAAAGGAGGGGCAACGTTCAAAATTGCGCCTTTTGCCTCTTTACATGTCGCTTTACAACGGAGGTTGATTAAACTAATATTAAATTATCTGCCTTTAAGCACGGAAGAAAGCGATTTTATCAAGATTGAAGCGGTTCGTATCGGGGCGGTTCAGGACCGGCCAACGACATGGAGCTTGGATCTTGGCGGCGGCTGGCGGGCCATGCGCGAGTACGGCACGATCCGTTTTGTCTCCGTTGCTGCGGAAAGTCAGATTCCTCACTATACATATTCAGTGGAGCAATTCCCTGCGGAAGTGACGATTCCGGGCGCGGGCCGGACCTTGCGGATCACGCGGCTGCCGGGCGGTACGGAAGCCGTTTTGGCAAAGGCAGCAAGCAACGATGAAGCCATATTTGATGCGGATAAGCTGGTCTGTCCGCTTACAGTGCGTTCCCGTCTCCCGGGAGACGCAATGAAAGTCATGGGACTAAACGGTAGCAAAAAGGTAAAAGATATTTTCATCGACGAGAAAATACCTCCATCCCTTCGCTCCCGCATCCCGGTGGTGACGGATGCCGACGGCCGGATATTATGGATTCCCGGCGTTCGCCGTTCCGCGCATGCCGCGGTGAGCCGGCACACGTCCGAGGCGCTGCACATGGTTTGGAATTAAATCGGCAAACCGGGCGGCTCCTTAAGGTTTAGCGAAAGACCGGCATTCATAGTATAACGTAGGAGGTTTACTTATTTTGCAGAACGATATTCAGGAAATACTAATTACCCGGGAACAGATCGAAGCCAAAGTCAAGGAGCTGGGAAAACAGCTTAGCGCAGAGTATGAGGGACGAAATCCCCTTGTGATTTGTATACTTAAAGGGGCCTTTATTTTCATGGCGGATCTGGTGAAAGAAATTACCGTGCCGATCGAACTCGATTTTATGGCGGTCTCCAGCTACGGCGCTTCGACCCGTTCTTCCGGTGAAGTGAAAATCATCAAGGATTTGGATAACTCCGTCGAAGGGCGGGATATCCTGATCGTGGAGGATATTATCGACAGCGGGCTGACGCTCAGTTATTTGATCGATGTGCTGGAACGGCGGAAAGTGAAGTCCGTGAAAATCGTCACGCTGTTTGACAAACCGGCGCGGCGCACGGTGAAATTGGAAGCCGATTTATCGGGATTTGTTCTGCCGGACGCTTTTGTTGTCGGATACGGTCTGGACTATGCCGAGAAATACCGCAACCTCCCATACATCGGAGTATTGAAGCCGGAAATTTACACCAGTTGATTTCGTCGTCCCGTTTCGGACGAAAGACCACCTCGCCTGATTTTTGAAATGGCGTGTGCGGCTATGGTAAAATAACTTAAGGTTCTGAGAGGAGGTAGGGGATGAGTCGGTTCATCCGGAATTCTGGTTTTTATTTGATACTTTTCTTAGTCGTGGTGGGCATCGTCCAATTCCTCAACGGCGGACAAGAAGCAACCGTCACCCCTAGTTACACGGAATTGCGCCAGCAGCTTAAAGATAACAACGTTGCTGAAATCACCGGTAAATTCGACGGTTACGCTTATCTGGTAACCGGTAAGTATAGAGATATCGTCGGAAACGAAAAGACGAAGAACTTCTCTCTCTATATTCCTTACGACACAAACGTCTTGAAGGAAATCACGGACTTGAGCGAGCAAAACGGCTTTGAGGTAACTTGGAAGAAGATGCCGGGCGAAAGCATCTGGGTCACCTTCCTGACCTCCATCGTGCCGCTTGCCATCATGTTCATTCTGTTCTTCTTCCTGTTCAACCAGGCGCAGGGCGGCGGCGGCAAAGTGATGAACTTTGGCAAGAGCCGGGCCCGTCTCTATAATGAAGAGAAGAAAAAGGTCACGTTCGAGGACGTGGCGGGGGCGGACGAAGAGAAGCAAGAGCTTGTCGAAGTCGTTGAGTTTTTGAAAGACCCGCGGAAATTTTCCGCCGTGGGCGCGCGGATTCCGAAAGGCGTATTGCTGGTAGGCCCTCCGGGTACCGGTAAAACCTTGTTGGCTCGCGCGGTAGCGGGCGAAGCCGGGGTTCCGTTCTTCAGCATTTCCGGTTCCGATTTCGTGGAAATGTTCGTTGGCGTCGGGGCGTCCCGCGTACGCGACTTGTTCGAGAACGCCAAGAAGAATTCCCCATGCATCATCTTTATCGACGAAATCGATGCGGTGGGCCGTCAGCGCGGCGCCGGTCTCGGCGGCGGGCATGACGAACGCGAGCAAACGTTGAACCAGTTGCTCGTCGAAATGGATGGTTTTGCCGGTAATGAAGGCATTATCATTATCGCGGCGACGAACCGCGCCGATATCCTTGACCCGGCGCTCTTGCGCCCGGGACGGTTTGACCGGCAGATTACCGTTGACCGCCCGGATGTGAAGGGCCGCGAAGCGGTGCTGCGGGTACATGCCAAGACGAAACCGCTGACGAAAGACGTCAAGCTGGATGTTATTGCGAAACGAACGACCGGATTTACCGGGGCCGATTTGGAGAACCTGCTGAACGAAGCGGCGCTCCTGGCGGCTCGGCGCAACCGGAAAGATATTTCCATGACGGAAGTGGACGAAGCGATCGACCGCGTTATCGTCGGTACGGAGAAGCGCAGCCGCGTGATCAGCGAGCGCGAGAAGCGGATCGTTGCTTACCACGAAGCAGGGCACACGATCGTCGGCTACTATTTGGAGCATGCCGACATGGTGCACAAGGTTACGATTGTTCCGCGCGGCCGCGCCGGCGGTTACGTGATTATGCTGCCGAAGGAAGACCGGATGCTCGTCACCAAAAACGAGTTGCTGGATAAAGTCACCGGTTTGCTTGGCGGACGCGTATCCGAGGAAATCTACATCGGCGAAATCGGCACTGGCGCTTACAGCGACTTCCAGCAAGCGACCAGCATCGTGCGCAGCATGATCGTCGAATACGGGATGAGCGAGAAGCTCGGCCCGATGCAGTTCGGTACTTCGCAAGGCCAGGTGTTCCTGGGCCGCGATATCGGGCACGAGCAGAACTACAGCGATCAGATCGCTTACGAAATCGATCAGGAAATGCAGCGTTTCATCAATGAATCGTATGACCGATGCAAAAAGCTGCTGATCGAGCATGAACGCGAGGTTCGCCTCGTGGCCGAGACGCTGCTCGAAGTCGAAACGCTGGATTTCGAACAGATCAAGCGTTTGATCGAAACCGGCAGCATTGACGGCGACGGCAGTGCGGAAGGCGGCAGCGGTTCTTCGGAGCCTGGCGAGCCGACCGTCGATAACATCGGCGACGTTCGTGTCCGCATCCAAGGCAAAACCGAGGATCCGGCACCGTCCGGCCCGATCGGGGATATCCCGAACGATGTGCCTAGCGGTACGGCGAACGATCGCACCAACGATCCGGTGGCCGATGCGCCGCAAGGCACTGTCAGCGATACTCCGGGCAAATCGGATCAAGGCGAGGCCGACAAAGGCCCCGACAACAACAACGGCGGCAACACGCCGACCGTGTAAACTTAATATTACAATGCAGCCCCTGGGGAACGGAAGGTTTCCCGGGGGCTTTTTTTAAAAATTAAAATTTTAACGAATCTCCCCTTTAACGGGGAATTTGCCTTGTAAATCGCGGGGATTCGGCGTTATGCTCGGCGCTCTGCCTCATTGACAGCGCCTTTCACCTTGTGTAAATTAGTTGGTAAACACCGTGTGAAATTTGATACGTTCTTGCTGTTTCACGCAGGATTGAGCATAGTAAAACGTCGATAAACCGCGCTATAGTCCAGAGGAAGCGTTAATTACAGGTAATATGGTGCGCGTTGGGGGAGGAAATCGGGTGGAGGCTTTAGCGCTGGAGCGGAAAGCGGAAATGAACCGGGAGCTTAAGGAACGGCTGTTCCAGCTCAAGAAGGAACGAAACGCAATTATACTTGCTCATTATTATCAACGGGACGAAATCCAAGAGGTCGCCGATTTCCGCGGCGATTCCTTTTTGCTGGCCCAAAAGGCGGCTTCAACCGACGCGGAGACGATCGTGTTCTGCGGGGTGCATTTTATGGGCGAAAGCGCGAAGATTTTGGCGCCGGACAAAACGGTGCTGATCCCCGACGAGCGGGCGGGATGCCCGATGGCCGATATGGTGAACGTCGACGGTTTGCGAAAGCTGAAGGCGCAGCACCCGGACGCCAAGGTGGTGACGTACATCAATTCCTCGGCGGAAATCAAGGCGGAGACCGATATCTGCTGTACTTCGTCCAACGCGGTGAAGGTCATCAATTCGATCGATGCCGACGAAATCATCTGGGTGCCGGACAAAAACCTCGGCCACTACGTTCAGCAGCATACCGACAAGAAGCTGATCATCTGGGAAGGTTACTGCAACACGCACGATATGCTGACGGTGAAAGAGGTGGTGGAGATGAAGGCCAAATACCCGAACGCTGAGTTTGTCGTCCACCCGGAATGCCGTCCGGAAGTGGTGGCGATGGGCGATTTCGTGGGAAGCACGACGGCGATTTTGGACTACTGCAAAAACTCGTCCGCCAAAGAATTCATCGTGGGCACCGAGGACGGAACCGGGTACCAGTTGCGCAAGGACAGCCCGGACAAAACGTTCCATTTTGCCACCAAGTTTCTCGTTTGTCCGAATATGAAAGTCAATAATCTGAAAAAACTGGTTAAATGTCTGGAAACGATGCAGCCGCAAATTTACGTACCGCCCGTCGTTGCCGACAAAGCGAGGCTTTCTTTAGAGCGCATGCTACAGGTCAAGTAGCATGCGCTACTCTCTTGTTCAAGACAGGTGACGATAGTGATACCACAATTTTTGGTTGATTTTGAGCTGGCTAAGCTCCCGGTGGTCGATACGGAGGTGATCGTCATCGGTTCGGGCATCGCCGGACTGTTCACCGCCATCAAGGCAAGTGAAAAATCGCGCGTAATCCTGATTACCAAAAAAGCGCTGCTGGAGAGCAACACGAGATACGCGCAAGGCGGGATTGCGGCGGTTATTTCCGAAGACGATTCTCCTGCCTCCCACCGTGAGGATACGCTGCTGGCCGGTGCGGGGCTGTGCTCCCGGGAAGCGGTAAGCATTTTGGCGAACGAAGGGCCGGACGCCGTCAAAGAGCTGATGGCGCTTGGGACAGCGTTTGATGTCGAGAATGGCCAACTGGCGTTGACAAAAGAAGGGGCGCACAGCCACCGCCGGATTTTGCACGCGGGCGGGGACGCCACCGGTTACGAGGTTGTGCGGGCATTATCGGAGCAAACCGCGGTTCATCCGAACCTCGAAATATGGGATAATCATTACGTGATCGATTTGATTACCGAAAACAACGAATGTCTCGGCGCGCTGGTGCAGCGCCCGGGCGGCGAGCGGATTTTCCTGCGGGGGAACGCCACTATCCTGTGCTCGGGCGGGGCCGGACAGCTTTACCGGTATACGACCAACCCGGAGGTCGCTACGGGGGACGGCGTTGCTATGGCTTACCGCGCGGGAGCGGTCATTCGCGATATGGAATTCATTCAGTTTCATCCGACGGCTCTTTGCTACCCGGGAGCTCCCCGCTTTCTAATCTCCGAGGCGGTGCGGGGAGAAGGGGCGGTGCTGCGGAACATCAAAGGCGAGCGGTTCATGAGCAACTATCACGAGCTGCTGGAGCTGGCCCCGCGGGATATCGTGGCCCGGGCGATCGTCAGCGAAATGGAGGCGGCCGGCGCCAACATCGTCTATCTGGACATTACGCACGAAGATCCGGAAACGGTCAAACGCCGGTTCCCGACGATCTACGAAACCTGCATCGGCTACGGGCTTGACCTGACGGCCGACTGGATTCCGGTTGCGCCTGCTGCGCATTATATGATGGGAGGCGTCCGCACCGGCCATCACGGCGAAACGAGCGTATACCGGCTTTTTGCCTGCGGCGAAGTGTCGTCAACCGGGGTTCACGGCGCAAACCGCCTCGCCAGCAACTCGCTTTCCGAAGCGGTCGTGTTCGGCCGACGGATTATCGAGCGGATTCGGGAGCTGCCGCCGCTGGACAAAACCGGGGGAGGCATCGCCTATGGGGTGCAGCGTCAGGCTGCCGACGCGCCTTCGATCGCGGAGCGCCGCCTGGAGCTGCAAAAAGTGATGGTGCGCCGCGCGGGACTGCGCCGGACGGCTGCAGGGTTGGCGCAAGGGCTCGCGCAGCTGCAGCGCCAAGAGACGATTTTTACCCAGGCGCTGGATACGCGCGAACAATGGGAATACGCCAATATGCTGACCTGCGCGCTCCTGGTGACGCGCTCGGCGCTGGCCCGCGAGGAAAGCCGGGGCGGCCATTACCGCGAGGATTTTCCGGAGCGCAGCGACGGCAAATGGCGCAAGCATCTTTTGTGGCAGCGGGAAAAAGGAATGTTGGAGGAAGCAAACGATGATGTTTAACGGATATAACGAAGGGTTGATCGATGCGATCCGCGGCTGGCTAAGGGAAGATGTCGGGTCGGGGGACGTGACGACCGCCGTGACGATTCCGCCCGGGCATGAATCCAAAGGGATCATCCATGCCAAACAGGCTGGCGTGATCGCCGGGCTGCCGGTGGCTCGGCTCGTGTTCGAGTTGGTTGATCCGGGCCTTAAATTTACGGCGCATGTCCAAGACGGGCAATTTGTGGCCAAAGGAACCATTTTGGCCGAAGTGGAGGGCGGCACGCACAGCGTTTTGACCGGGGAGCGGCTCGCTTTGAATTTGCTGCAGCGTTTGTCGGGCATCGCGACGCGGACGAAAACGTTCGTCGATGCGCTTGAGGGGCTGCCGGCCCGGCTGGTGGATACGCGGAAAACGACGCCGGGCCACCGGATGCTGGAAAAGTACGCCGTCCGCGTCGGCGGCGGATCGAACCACCGTTTCGGGTTGTACGACGCCGTCATGATCAAGGACAATCACATCAAGGGGGCGGGGGGCATCGCCCAGGCGGTCAGCCGTGCCCGCGCAGCTATTCCGCATACGATGACGATCGAGGTGGAAACGGAAAGTCTGGAGCAGGTGGAAGAAGCGCTGCGGGCCGGAGCGGATATCATCATGCTCGACAATATGCCGCCGGAGCTGATAAAGGAAGCGGTGAAGCGGATTAAAGCGCAGGCGCCGCACGTGAAGACGGAAGCTTCGGGCAACGTGTCGCTGGAGACGATCCGCGGCATCGCCGAGAGCGGAGTAGACATCATTTCCGTCGGGCGGTTGACGTATTCTTTTGAGAGCCTGGACATCAGTCTGGACTTGAACGGAAAAAAGGAGGGGTAAGCGAATGTTCCTTGTCGTCGACGTGGGCAATACGAATATCGTACTCGGGATTTACAGGGGACGGGAGCTGCTCCATCATTTCCGGATCGGCACGAACCGGCAGGCGACGGTGGACGAATACGGGGTGCTGATTTACAACCTGTTTCAAATGTCCCGTATCCAGGTGCAAGACATCGAAGGGGTGATCATTTCTTCGGTGGTGCCGCCATTGATGCATGTGCTGGAGGAGCTGTGCGAGAAATATTTGCGGCGCAAACCGCTGGTCGTTGGGCCGGGGATCAAATCCGGCCTTAACCTGCGCTACGAAAATCCGCGCGAGGTCGGCGCGGACCGGATCGTCAATGCGGTGGCCGCGATTGAGCAATACGGCGGGCCGCTTGTCGTCGTCGATTTCGGCACGGCCACGACGTTCGACTGCATCGATGCCCAGGGCAACTACCTGGGCGGCGCGATCGTGCCGGGCATCGGCATTGCGACCGAGGCGCTTTACCAGCGGGCTTCCAAGCTGCCGCGCATCGAGCTGGAGAAGCCGAAAAAAGTGATCGGCCGCAACACGGTGAACGCGATGCAGGCGGGGATTATTTTTGGGTACGCCGGTCAGGTGGACGGCATCGTGGAGCGGATCGCGGGCGAAATGGGCGTCAAACCGAAGGTCGTTGCGACCGGCGGGCTGGCCGAATTGATCGCAAGCGAGACGCGCTCGATTGAAGAGGTGAATCCGAGGCTGACCCTGGAGGGGCTGCGGATTATTTACGAGCGAAATCAATAACCCCGTGGTGGGTATACTTAGTCGAAAGGGGGCTTTCGTTAAATGGATCAAAATGAGAAGCAGGACCGGCTAATCCGCGGCATCGCCCTGGACGGCAAAGTCCGTGCGTTTGCCGTGCGGACGACGCGGCTCGTGGAGGAGCTTCGCCGCCGGCACGATACGTATCCGACCGCGACGGCAGCCTTCGGACGAACGCTGACGGCGGGGGCGATGATGGGCGCCATGCTGAAAGGCGAGGAGAAGCTGACCATTCAGGTCAAGGGCGACGGGCCGATCGGACCGATCGTGGTCGATGCCAACGCCAAGGGGGAAGTTCGCGGCTACGTGAAAAATCCGCACGTGCATTTGCCCAGCAACAGCCTCGGCAAGCTTGATGTACGAGGAGCGGTCGGCACGACCGGCTTTATCAACGTGACGAAGGACTTGGGGCTCAAAGAGCCGTACAGAGGAAGCGCGCCTTTGATTTCCGGCGAGCTCGGCGAGGATTTTACATATTATTTTGCCGTATCGGAGCAAACGCCTTCCGCCGTCGGTCTGGGGGTTCTGGTCGACGTCGACAATTCCGTCATTGTGGCGGGTGGTTTTATCATTCAGCTGCTCCCGGGTTTAAGCGATCAGGAAATCGATGCGATCGAGCAGGCCGTCGGCCAGCTTCCGCCGGTGACGACGCTGCTGGATGAAGGGCTGGAGCTGGAGGAGATGCTGCTTCGGCTTGTTCCCGATTTCAAAGTGCTGGAGGAGATGGATATCGTGTTCTCCTGCAGCTGTTCCCGGGAAAGAGTGGAGAGCACGCTGATCAGCTTGGGCAAAAACGAATTGACGGAGCTGCGGGACGAAGGGAAGGATGCCGAGGTCGTCTGCGATTTTTGCAACGAGGTGTATAATTTCACTCCGCAGGATCTTGAGAATCTGATCGCTCAAACGGAGAAATAAACGGTATATCCTGTAATCATACGTTGGAATACTTTGCGGACTGGGTCAAAATGCCCGGGAAGCAAAGTATTTTTTGTGACTTTCTTGACAACACCGGTCGGGATTGTTAAGATAATAGTTATAAAACCAACTTATTTACTCGGAAATAAATGAAAGCGGATGGATCGGCATATCCTATAGTTTCGGATTGGCTTTCATTCGGCACAGTATGACATTGGGCAATATCATGACATCAGGCGATATCATGATATCAGGCTATCATGACAATGAGCAATATCATGACATCGGGTGGATCGCATCATGGCATGATCAGGGTTATTTTTTTATCCAAAAGGGAGGATATTGAATATGGCAAAGATCGTAAACAATGTAACGGAACTGATTGGCGATACACCGCTGGTCCGGTTGAACCGGGTCGTTCCGGAAGACAGCGCGGAGATCTATGTGAAGCTGGAATACCAAAACCCGGGCTCCAGCGTTAAGGACCGGATCGCGCTTAGCATTGTGGAGGAAGCGGAAAAGGCGGGCAAGCTGAAGCCGGGCGGTACGATTATTGAAGCGACGAGCGGCAACACCGGGATCGGACTGGCGATGGTGGCCGCCGCTAAAGGATATAAGGCCGTTATCGTAATGCCGGAAACGATGAGCATTGAACGCCGCAATCTGCTGCGCGCTTATGGCGCCGAGCTGGTGCTCACGCCGGGAGCCGAAGGGATGAACGGGGCGGTGAAGAAAGCCGAGGAGCTGCTGGCGGCCAATCCGGATTATTTCCTGGCGGATCAATTCAGAAATCAGGCGAACGTGAAAATCCACCGTGAAACGACCGGTCCGGAAATCGTCGAAGCGATCGAATCGCTGGACGGCCGTCTGGACGCGTTCGTAGCCGGGATCGGCACGGGAGGGACGATCAGCGGCGCCGGCGAAGTGCTGAAGCAACGCTTCCCCGACATCAAAATTTACGCGGTGGAGCCGGCGGCCTCCCCGATTTTGTCGGGCGGCAAACCGGGCCCTCACAAAATTCAAGGGCTGGGCGCCAACTTTGTTCCGGAAATTTTGAACCGGGAAATTTATGATGAAATCATTCATGTCGAAAACGAGGAAGCGTTCGAGCAAGCACGCATTGTAGCGAAGGAGGAAGGCATCCTGTCCGGTATTTCGTCGGGTGCAGCGGTATTCGCCGCGCTGAAAGTGGCCAAACAGCTGGGCAAAGGCAAACGTGTCGTCGCCATCGTTCCAAGCAACGGGGAACGTTATCTCAGCACGCCGCTTTACAACTTTGAAGCGTAAAGCTCCGTCTGGAGCGCATAAGACCCCGCCGCCGTCCTTGAAGGGATGGGGCGGGGTTGTTTTTTTGGGGATGGCCGGCGGCCGCCGGATCAACTAACCGTCGTCTGTCTGAACCCGTGCTTCAAAAATAGCGGCACTTTATGATCTTATTATCCGGATTTGGGTTGTTCATCCCCATTAGGGGCATTTTTTGTACTTATTTCCTGGTAATGGTGGGGATTGGGGGCATTTCCTTGAAACCCAAGGGAATAGCGGCATAAAATGCCTCTATTTCCTTTTCAATGGGCGATCTCGCTGGAATAACGTTATTTTTTGTTCTTATGTTTTTTCGGAAGAGATTCTCAGACCGTATCAAGGTTTTCTCGGTGCAATTCCAGAAGAACCACCGGCTTGATCGGCGGGTTCCTGTTTAGAGTTGATCGGCGTTCCCTGGGCAAAACGATTATTTTTGCAAATATATTTAAAATTGCAGCGGTTCTTTAGTATACTAGCTACCAATAAACGCAATTTGTTCTGGAGGAATTGGCGGCTGATGATAGAGACGATAACGACATGGGAGCAGTGGCGGGCTTGGGCCGCGGAAGGGACATGGACGCTGCTGCCGTACGCCGGGAAGGTCAAAGCGGGCGCGGCGCTGCTGCCGGAGGATTGGGCGGAGGCCTGGAAGCGGGCGCATCCGTATTCGTTTGTGCTGGAGAGCGGCAAGGGAGGGCGGTACACGTTTCTCGGACTGGAGCCGGTTTCGGTGATTCGCGGCAAAGGAGAGGAGGCCGTCGTTCTTGATATGGCTTTCGGATCTACCGCATCCGGGCCTACGGCATCCGGATCTGCGGAATCCGGGTTTACGACATCCGGATCTACGGAATCCGGGCCTACGGCATCTGAATCTACAGCATCTGAATCTACAGCATCTGAATCTACAGCATCCAGACCTACCTTATCCGGGTCTATGGCTTTGGGAACGGCTGAGTTGAAGCTTCAGGGCAAGCCGCTGGAGCTGCTGCAGGCCTGGATGGCCCCATACCGGTCGCCGGCGCTGCCCGGGCTGCCCAAGTTCTGCGGCGGGGCCGTCGGTTTTCTGGCCTACGATGTTGTCCGTTCATTGGAGCGGCTGCCACAGCTGGCTAAGGATGATTTGGGCCTGGATGATTATGTCTGGATGCGTGTGGAGGAGCTTTGGGTCATCGATCAGGAGTTGGGGGACGTATACTGTGTCGTTCATCGTGCGTGTCCGGGGATTGGAAATCTGCCGAGAGAACGGGGGGCGGCGCAAACAGACGGCGAGGCCGGGAGAGCCGGAGATCCTGTAGAACTGGCGGTTCTGTATGAGGAGGCGAAGCGGCAAGCGGAGCAAATGGAGCGGCGTTGGGCGGAGATTGTCCGGCTTGGCACAGAGGCTGCGGACGCGGAGCGGAGGGGCGGTCAGCCGGGCGGCAAACCTGCAGGGGGGCAAAGCAATAGTGGACACTCCATAAGCGAAGGACGCGGCAGTGCAACCACCGGCAGTGCAACCACCGGCAGTGCAACCGCCGACAGCGTACCCACCGGCAGTGCAACCGCCGACAGCGTACCCACCGGCAGTGCAACCGCCGGCAGCGTAACCACCGGCAGTGCAACCACCAGCAGCATAACCCACGGCAGTGTAACTTCCGTAATCACGCAACCCGGTAATGCCTGGTTAAGCTGCGTACAACCCGACAGTGCTCGGTACGGGGGCGCCCAACCGGGCAGCAGCATCCGGCCCGTTACCTTGCCGCCCGATCCGGACCCGCTCGAGGCCGATTTGGGGGCTGCCGGCGCGTCGATGACGCAGGAGTCCTTCGAGGTCGCCGTGATGCGAGTGCAGGATTATATCGCGGCGGGCGACGTGTTTCAGGTGAATTTGTCCCTCCGCCATGCGTTCCCCATGCAGGGGACGCCAGAGCAGGTGTATGAGCAGCTGCGGCGTGTGAACCCTTCCCCGTATATGGGGATGCTCCGGTTTCCGGATTTTCAGCTCGTGTCCGCTTCCCCGGAGCTGCTGGTCAAGGTCGAGCAAGGGAAGGCCAGCACCCGGCCGATTGCCGGAACGAGGCGGCGCGGGCGAACCCCGGAAGAAGACCGGAAAATGGAGCAAGAACTGCGCACGAACGAAAAAGAACAGGCCGAGCATATCATGCTCGTCGATCTGCTGCGCAACGATTTGGGGCGTATAGCCGATTACGGTTCGGTGCGGGCCAGCGAGCTGTTCACCATCGAGCGTTATTCGCACGTGATGCATCTTGTATCCGAGGTGGAGGCACGGCTTGCCCCCGGCAAGACGGTTTATGACGTGATTGCCGCCGTTTTTCCCGGGGGGACGATCACCGGGGCTCCCAAGGTGCGGACGATGGAGATTATCGAGGAGCTCGAGCCGGTCACCCGCGGTCCTTACACCGGAGCCATGGGATGGATTGACTATAACGGGAATATGGAATTAAATATTATTATACGTACGCTGGTCGTAAAGGACGGCGTAGGTTATATTCAGGCAGGAGCCGGTATCGTAATCGATTCGGTTCCGTATCGCGAGTTTAGGGAATGCCATAATAAAGCCAAAGCGGTCGCTTTGGCGGTTCGCAACAGCGAGAACCGTCCGGGCAAAGCTGGGGACAGGAGATGAGACGAGACATGATATTGGTTATCGACAACTATGATTCTTTTACGTATAACCTAGTACAGTATTTAGGCGAGCTTGGCGAGGAAGTGACTGTCCGCCGCAACGACGAGATCGATCTTGCGGGTATCGAGGCTTTGCAGCCGGATCATATATTGATTTCACCGGGGCCCTGCACGCCCAATGAAGCCGGAATTACGCTCGAGTTGATCGAACGCTTCAAAGGCGTGATCCCGATTTTCGGCGTTTGCCTGGGCCATCAGGCGATCGGCCAGGCTTTCGGCGGGAAGGTGATCCGCGCCGAGCGGCTGATGCATGGGAAGACTTCCCCGATTTATCACCGCGGGGAGTCGGTGTTTGCCGGGCTGCCGTCGCCGTTTACCGCAACCCGTTACCATTCGTTGATCGTCGAACGCGAGAGTCTCCCGGATTGCCTGGAGATCACGGCCGAGACGGAGGAAGGCGAAATCATGGGGCTGCGCCACAAGGAATATGCCGTTGAAGGGGTTCAATTCCACCCGGAATCGATCATTACCGAGCACGGCCATCAGATGCTCCGCAATTTCCTGAGCCGGAAGGCGGAAGCGAAAGCATGAACTACATCGGGGTAAACGGAGTTCCTACCCCAGCCGCCGAAGCCGTGATATCCGTGATGGATCACGGCTTCATGTACGGTATCGGCCTGTTCGAGACGTTCCGGACATACGGCGGCCGGCCTTTTTTGCTGGAGCGGCATTTGGAGCGGCTGCGGGCGGGCTGCGAGGCGCTGGGAATCCGCTTTGACAGCGCCTTCGGAACAGCGGGCCCAGGCCGCTTTCGCGAGCAAATCGCCGAGCTGCTGGAACTTAACGGATTGGCCGAAGGATACATCCGGGTTACGGTTACGGCCGGCGCTGGGCCGCTGGGGCTGCCGGCCGGAGACTACGGGGAGCCGGCGACGATTATCTATGTCAAGCCGCTTCCCGGACCGCCGGCAATGCTGTACACCGCCGGCAAGCCGCTCTGGCGGCTTGAGACGCGGCGGAACACGCCGGAAGGCGAGGTCCGCTTGAAATCGCTGCATTACATGAACAACATCTTGGCCAAGCGCGAACTTATCCGCCTGGAACGGGAGGCGGGAGCTTCCGCTTTTGCGCCGCGCAGCGCCGTTCCGGGAGAAGGGCTGCTTTTGACGGCTGAAGGCTGGCTGGCGGAGGGGATCGTCAGCAATTTATTTTTTGTGCAAAATGGGAAATTATATACACCGGATATCGGTACGGGCATTCTGCCGGGGATTACCCGCGCCGCGGTGCTGGAGTTGGCTGCGGAATGCGGCCTTGACCGGGAAGAGGGATATTACGCGTGGGACAGGCTGCTTGCGGCGGACGAGGTTTTTGTGACCAACTCCATTCAGGAGATCGTCCCGGTGACGGAGCTGGTTAGTCCTGGAACACCCGCGGTGAAAGTCGGGAATGGACGAATCGGGCCGGCAACGCAAAGGCTGCTGGACAAGTATCGACAGAAAGCGAGGGATTTTACATGAAGCCTACGTTGCATCATCGGAGCTACCGGCTGGGAAGCGCGGAGCTTATACTGGGCGAACGGACGCTGGTGATGGGCATCTTGAACGTGACGCCGGATTCTTTTTCCGATGGAGGCCGTTACAATCGCGTGGACCTGGCTCTGGAGCATGCCCGCCAAATGGTGGAGGACGGGGCGGATTTGATCGACATCGGCGGGGAATCGACCCGTCCGGGGCACGAACCGGTGGATGAGCGGGAAGAGCTTGAACGGGTCATTCCGGTCGTTGAAGCGCTGCGCCGCGAACTGCCGCGGGTGCCGCTCTCCATAGACACGTATAAAGCGCGGGTGGCCCGGGAAGCGCTGCAGGCAGGGGCCCATATCATCAACGATGTCTGGGGCTTTAAAGCAGACCAGCAAATGGCCCAGGTGGCGGCGGAATACGCTTGCCCCGTTATTTTGATGCACAACCGCCACGACCGAAATTACCGCGATCTGCTGCAGGATGTGGCCGCGGATTTGCGGGAATGCGTGGAGCTTGCCCGTAATGCGGGGATCAGCGATGACAAGATCATTCTCGATCCGGGAATCGGGTTTGCCAAGGATTATTCGGAAAATTTGCGCGTGATGCAGGCCCTGGATGAACTGGTCAGCTTGGGGTACCCGCTGCTGCTCGGCACCTCCCGCAAAAGATTTATCCGCACGGCCCTGGATTTGCCGGTGGACCAAGTGGTTTTCGGCACCGCGGCCACTGTGGCGCTGGGCATCGCGCAGGGCTGCCAGATCGTCCGCGTTCACGACGTCAAGGAGATCAAACGGACCGTGCAAATGTGCGATGCGATCGTTTATGCTTGAACCTAACCTTAAACATACCACATACAAGGTGGCTTATTTTCCAGTAAAGGGAGTATACTGAATGGATAAATTGGTACTGCGGGGCATGGAATATTACGGATATCACGGGGTGTTCGCGGAAGAACGCAAGCTGGGCCAGCGTTTTTACGTCGATTTGGAGCTGGAGCTTGATTTGCGGGAGGCGGGAGCCGGCGACGATTTGGCGAAAACGGTAAATTATGCCGAGGTCCATGAGCTCGTGCAAGGCATCGTCCAGCAAAAAAGCTTTAAATTGATCGAGGCGCTAGCCGAACATATTGCATCCTCCGTTTTGGACACTTATACTATGGTAGATGCCTTAACGGTAAAGGTGACGAAACCGCACCCTCCGTTTGATATTCATTTTGAAGGCGTGACGGTGGAGTTGTACCGTTCCAGAAAGTGAGAAGCCGTTTATGAACACAACATCTCCCTCTGACGTTTCAGAGGCTTATATTGCTTTGGGGGCTAATCTGGGCGACCGCGAAGCGACTTTGACGCAGGCGATTGCGGAGCTTCAGAAGCATCCCGCGATTGAGGTGCTGCGCTGCTCGAACCTGTACGAGACCGATCCGGTCGGATATTTGGATCAGCCTTGTTTTTTGAACATGGCGCTGGCGCTGAAAACGACGCTGGACCCGGAACAGCTGCTCTCGGAAATGCTGGACATCGAGCTCCGGCTCGGACGGGAGCGCAAAGTCCGGTTTGGTCCGCGCACGGTGGATCTTGATTTACTGTGGGTCGAAGGCAGGGAAATGAATACGCCGCTGCTTACTTTGCCGCATCCGCGGATGATGGAAAGGGCATTTGTGCTGATTCCCCTTGCCGATATCGTCCCAAAAGGGGAATCCTCCGGGCTTTATGAGCGCATGCAGGCAGCCTTGGACACCATAGATGGAAAGGAAGGCGTCCGATTTTGGAAAACCTACACCTGGCACAGCGCATCCGCGCTTTCCGAAAACTGAAAGGCTTGACGCAACAGCAGCTTGCCGAGAAAACTGGCGTGTCTCTCGCGGTCCTTGGGGCTGTCGAACGGGGCAACCGCCGGCCGGATGAGCAAATTTTACAAAAAATTGCCGATGCCCTGAACGTTGAGTTGGCTGAGCTGACGGCGGAAGGATAGATTGAAGTTAACCAACATTATTAGGTATAGGAGGGAACCCTCTTGCTGAAGATCGGCGATATTGAAATGAAAAACCAAGTCGTGCTCGCCCCAATGGCAGGCGTGTGCAATCCGGCTTTCCGGCTGATTGCCAAGGAATTTGGAACAGGGCTTGTCTGCGCGGAGATGGTTAGCGATAAAGCGATCATACACGGCAACAAGCGCACGCAGGAAATGCTGTTTGTCGATGAGCGCGAAAAGCCGCTGAGCCTGCAGATTTTTGGCGGCGACCGCGAGTCCCTCGTGGAGGCGGCCAAGGTCGTCGACCAGGATACTAATGCCGATATCATCGATATCAACATGGGCTGTCCGGTGCCGAAAGTGACGAAATGCGATGCGGGTGCGCGCTGGCTGCTGGACCCGAATAAAATTTTTGAGATGGTGTCCGCGGTGGTGGCGGCCGTCAGCAAGCCGGTTACGGTAAAAATGCGGATTGGCTGGGATAGTGATCATATTTATGTGATTGACAATGCCAAAGCGGTGGAGGCGGCGGGCGGCAAAGCGGTCAGCGTGCACGGCCGGACGCGGGAGCAGCTGTATACCGGTAAGGCGGACTGGAGCTACATCCGGCAGGTCAAGGAAGCCGTGTCGATCCCTGTCATCGGGAACGGCGACGTGGTCACGCCGGAGGATGCCAAACGCATGCTGGACGAAACCGGCTGCGACGGGGTGATGATCGGACGCGGAGCGCTCGGCAATCCGTGGATGTTGTACCGTACGATAGAATATCTCAAAACGGGCGTACTGCTTCCGGAGCCGGACGCTCATGAAAAAATCCGGATCGCCATCCTGCATATGGACCGTTTGGCCGCGCTGAAAGGCGAGCATGTGGCCGTTCGCGAAATGCGCAAGCATTTGGCCTGGTATTTGAAAGGGCTCAAAGGTTCGGCCCGCATCAAAGATCTCATCATGGAAGAAACCCGGCGTGATGAAATGGTCCGGATTCTTGAGAATTTTGTCGCCGAATTGTCCGAGGCCGCGTCCCGTGAAGAGGTTTCGGCTTAAACTTATGCTTTCCGGGGCTGAATTGGCGAACATGTGAAGCGAACGTTTTTAAAACGTTTACATTTGTAAAACCTGGTGTCATTGACATTTGGGAATCGTTCACCTATAATTTCACAATATAAAATTCGCCTCAGGAGTTAACTGCCACAACGTGCAAAATGTGGTGGTCTGACCATTCCATAAGATCGCATAAGATATACTCGGATGATGCTTGCACGCACATGGATGTTGCCAGAACGGAAGAGGCAGGGCGCCTTACGCCAGGTGCAAAAATTATTTCCATGACAGGAGAATCGGTTGAGATGAGTGATAAAGAAGTAATTCTTACCCAAGATGGTCTTAAGAGACTGGAAGAAGAATTGGAAAACCTGAAGTCCGTAAAACGCCGCGAAGTGGCGGAGCGGATCAAGGTTGCGATCGGGTACGGGGATATCAGTGAGAACTCGGAGTACGAAGACGCCAAAAACGAGCAGGCCTTTATCGAAGGGCGTATTATTACCTTGGAGAAAATGCTGCGCAACGCTCGGATTATCAATAATGATGAAATTGATACGGATACGGTCAGCATCGGTTCGATCGTAACGGTAGAGGATCTGGAGTTCGGCGACACAATGGAATATACGATCGTCGGGACGGCGGAATCCGATCCGATGCAAAACAAAATTTCCAACGAAAGCCCTGTGGGCAAAGCGATTCTCGGGAAGAAAAAGGGCGCAATCGTCGACGTCAACGTCCCGGCGGGCGTGATTCAATACAAAATTGTGGATATCAAGAAATAAAGCCGGAATTAGCGACGAAAGAAGCTTCCCCCGCGGAAGCTTCTTTCACTGTTTCCTCTGGCCGTTACCAAATATAAGTTTCTTTTAAGGAGTGGAGCGATAGGCATGAGCGAGGAACTCAACAATCAGGAAACCGTAGAGGTTAGTGAACTGCTGCAGATTCGCCGCGATAAATTGGACGAGCTGCGCGGACTCGGAATCGATCCTTTTGGCAAAAAATACGAACGCACCGCGATGGCCGGAGACATTATCCGGGACTATGACGGGCTTTCCAAGGAAGAGCTGGAGGAAAAGAACGTAGAGGTGTCGGTCGCCGGCCGGATTATGGCAAAACGCGTTATGGGGAAAGCCAGCTTTGCGCATATTCAGGACCTGTCCGGCAAAATTCAGATTTACGTGCGTCAGGACAGCGTACCTGAAGACAAATATGCGGCGTTTAATATTCTCGACCTGGGCGATATCGTCGGGGTAACCGGGGAAGTATTTAAAACCAAAACCGGAGAGACAACGATCAAGGTAAAAGACTTGGAGGTACTGTCCAAATCGCTTTACCCGCTGCCGGATAAGTATCATGGCTTGAAGGACGTCGAGCTGCGTTACCGCCAGCGTTACGTCGATTTGATCGTAAACCCGGAAGTACAGCAAACCTTCATTAAACGTTCGCGGATCATCCAATCGATGCGGCGTTATCTGGATTCGCTCGGCTATCTGGAAGTGGAAACGCCAACCCTTCACAACATTGCCGGTGGAGCCGCGGCCCGGCCGTTTATTACGCATCATAACGCCCTGGATATGCAGCTGTACATGCGGATCGCCATCGAGCTTCATCTCAAGCGGCTTATTGTCGGCGGTTTGGAAAAGGTGTATGAAATCGGCCGCGTATACCGCAATGAAGGGGTTTCGACACGCCACAACCCTGAATTTACAATGATCGAATTGTATGAGGCTTATGCCGACTACAAGGATATTATGGCCCTGACCGAAAATATGATCGCGCATATCGCCCAGGAAGTGTTGGGAACGCAAGTGGTTCACTACCAGGGGCATGAGGTCAATTTGGCGCCGCAATGGCGCCGCGTTTCGATGGTCGATGCGGTCAAGGAGGTTACCGGCGTTGACTTCGGCGTGCAAATGAGCAATGAAGAGGCGCATCGTTTGGCCAAGGAGCATAAAGTTCCAGTCGAGCCGCATATGACGTTTGGTCATATTTTGAATGCTTTCTTTGAGCAATTTGTCGAGGAAACGTTGATCCAGCCTACGTTTGTTTACGGGCATCCGGTGGAAATCTCCCCGCTGGCCAAGAAAAACGAGCAGGATCCGCGCTTTACCGACCGTTTTGAATTATTTATCGTTGCGCGCGAGCATGCCAATGCGTTCACCGAGCTGAACGATCCGATCGACCAGCGTCAGCGCTTTGAGGCTCAATTGCTGGAACGGGAAAAAGGGAACGACGAGGCTCATGAAATGGACGAAGACTTTATTCGTGCATTGGAATACGGAATGCCGCCAACCGGCGGGCTTGGCATCGGGGTGGACCGCCTTGTTATGCTGCTTACCGATTCGGCTTCCATCCGCGACGTGCTGCTGTTCCCGCATATGCGTTCTGAGGTTTAATCGATTTTGGTTTTGACTAAGAGCCCGGCTGTAGCCGGGCTTTTTTTGAGGTGATGGCGTATGGATATATTTGCATGAATGAAAAGCACTAAAATAGGTTGCGCCATCCCGGAAAAGGTGGTATATTATAAATCCGGTCGTTATTCGTAGGCATTATGACAGTCAGCTAAGAAATTGCAGAAAAAAATAATGCTTGCAAGATAACGCCGGACATGATATAGTATAAGAGTTGTCGCCGAGAGATTGGTTGATAGCGAGAAGTTGATCTTTGAAAACTGAACAACGAGTGAGTATAAATGAGAATTAAAATTCTCGTCAGTTTTTCCAAATGAGCAAGTCAAACAACCTTTATTGGAGAGTTTGATCCTGGCTCAGGACGAACGCTGGCGGCGTGCCTAATACATGCAA
>SNQW01000096.1_pt1 | contig 84344 bp, 74 predicted proteins | sample 2580511 | NCBI WGS metagenome assembly SNQW01 (sample SAMN10953775, study PRJNA522744) | food fermentation metagenome | isolation source: 8-hour incubation of native-enriched microbial consortia from nixtamalized... | place: Mexico | collected 2017-09-24 | reverse complement strand
TCTCCTTTTGTAGAGAGTTATGGACAACGTACCTACCTCTTTACAATAGGAGATTTTTTATGCTTTTTCCATGAAAAATGATCATAATTACCCATATTTAACTAATATTTGATTATTCGCGTTAGGTTTTATGCAACGCTAGTGTAAAATATACAGTTACGCATCCGGGAATGCTGCCACAACGCTTGTTTAAGTGTAAAACCTGCAATTACTCCGCCATCTTTTAAGATGAGGCAAAGAAACGAGGAAATAACTGTATGGAATGCAATTAAACGAATGATTGGGTAAATAGATATAAAGGTAGTTGTATGATTTGCAATTAATGGTCAGAGTAGGGCCAATTAAGGAACATTTAGAGTCGATGATATAATGATTGCTGAACCAACCTAAGGAGCCTGTAAACAAATGGACACAACAAACCAATCATACTACCGAGCTATTCTGGCCGCTTATCCGCTACCTCCCGCCCTGCGGATCGAAGAGCGCGACAGCGGCATGAACAACACCACCCGCTACGCCGTCCTTGAGGACGGACAGGTTCAGGTTCTGCGCGTTTATGAGAACCATCGTTCGGACCTGAAGCTGGCGGCCGAACACGAGCTGCTGCTCCTGCTGGCGCGGCAAGCGCTGCCGTTTCAAATCCCTTGCCCGCTTCATACCAAACAAGGCGGGACCTGGACGACCGCGCCGGACGGAAAGCTGGCAGCCGTGTTCGCGTACTTGCCCGGCGCGAAACCGGCGGCCGGCCGCCACGACTTGTCTTACGCCTACGGGCGTGCCGTCGGCGAGCTCACGTTGGCCATGGAGGAGCTGCAGCCTGCAGCCGCGCCCGCTTATCCGCCTTACGATGAGCTGCTCGGCCCGGATACTGAAGAAGCGGCGGCAAGCGCCCGCCGCCTCTATAACACGGATCCGGCTCTCAGCGCGCTGGCCGGAGATGCCGGCTTCCTGCTGGACGTCCTGAATTCGTTGTCCGCCCAGGCCGCATCCATCCGCCGCTTGGAGCGGCAATGGATTCATGGCGACTTCTCGCACTCCAACGTCCTCGTGGAAGGTGGGGAAATCCGCGCCGTGCTTGACTTCGAGTTCGCCACCCGCGATCTCCGGGCGATGGAACTCGCCGTCTGCCTGGCCGAGCAGCTCTCTGCTCCCGGCGGCCTCTCGAGAGCCGTCGCGAAGGAAATGCTGGCCGGCTATCGCAGCGTGCGCACGCTTGTGGCGAAGGAGTTGGAACGGCTGCCCGAGCTGCTCCAGCTCCGCAAGCTGGACGTCTTCCTGCACTTCCTGCACCGCTATCAGGCCGGACTCGATCCGGCTCAAGTCTTGCAAGACCAAACGAGAAAATCGTCGGCCGTATGCCGTTTTATCGGCTCGCATGCCGATTGGATCCGCAGCCTGTGACCGGAAATATGAAAAAAAGAAACCTTCGGACTTCACTTGCGATCCGCAGGTTTCTTTTTTGTTATTCTACTTTTTTTCCCGGATTCAAATAATGGAGTCCAAAGCATGTTTATTCACCTCTGTCACAAAATTTAGGTATTACTTCTGTAACAATCGACTCGAAGTACCCTGATCGTTTTCCCACTCGGGGTATGGTCTATCTCTTCAGCAAGCTCCAGATCGCCGCATCTCATTACAGGTTCGAGCAGCATAACATATCTATAATTTCCGGGCTGCTCCTGAAAAAGCCTGAAAAGTGCCGCAGCATCTTCACGATCACCATATAACGCAATAACTTTACAATAGGAAGCCAGTATAGCTGCGGAAGTCCTTGGATAGCTGCCGAGAAGACGGCCCAGTTGTTCCGTGTATGGAAGCATCATACTCTCCTCATTTCTAATACAGGTAATTCCCAAGTCAACTGCTGCGGTCAGACATATCATTTGTCCCGCTCAAACGCTCCCTTGTTTGCCCGGCTTGGCCGCTAGCGCATCCCAGACGCTCATCAGCTCTGTAATGGCTGCGTCAATAACCTCGTGAGGAACGCCGTCCCGGGCTTGCGTGGAAATTCCTCGTAAAAATGTTTCAAATAAAATAACCACCATGGAGGTATCCGTGAATTTGGGCAACTCCCCGTTGGCCACGGCCCGTTCTATACAATCGTTCAGCCAACCGCGGACCCGCTCCCTTTCCTTGGCCAGCATCTCTCTGATGTGTTTTTGCTCGGGGGAACAGTTTACGGCGGACAAAACCAGCAGACAACCCCGAGGATGGGAATTCTCCGTCTGCATTCGCGCCGATTGCCGCAATCCCAGCTCCATGGCCTCTTTCGCTGATATGCTCGTATCCCTGAAAATTTCCGAAACATGTCCATAAGTCGATATATATCGATCCACCGCTTCGCGGAATAGCGCTTCCTTGGACTCGAACGCCGCGTAAAAACTCGCCGCCGATATATTTCCCATCCCCGCCCGCAACTGAGCCAGTGAAGTGGATTCATAGCCATATTCCCAGAACATAAGCATGGCGGCAGCCACTGCCTCGTCACGATTAAATGCGCGTGGACGTCCCGTTCGTGGCATAAGATGACCCCCCTTATTATTTTTATACTAATCGATCCACAACTCCTTGACAAGGGAGCCTGCCCAAACTTAATATATGGAATGATCAATCCGTAATTTAATTCAGCTTAACGAAGAAACTAAATGCTTCAATACTTCTGACAAGGATGTGTTGATAGATGATCAACTTTAGAAACGAAACCTATCGCTGTACCTCGGAAATTGTACTCAGTTTAATCAGCGGGAAATGGAAAATCGCCATTTTGAACCACTTAGCCAAAGGCCCGGTACGGTATAATGAACTACGGCGGCTGCTCCCTGAAGCGACCCAGCGCATGCTTACGATGCAGCTCAAGATGCTGGAAAGCGATGGGCTCATTATCCGCAAGGTTTATCCGGTTTCACCGCCAAAAGTGGAATATGATTTGTCCGAGCTTGGCAAACAATTGGCTCCCATGCTTTTGATGTTATGCGATTTTGGCACCACCTATATCGAGAGCTTTCCCGATGAAGTATCGTACACCAATCATAAGCACGCTTAAGGAAAATACGCGGTTAAAGGGCACCCCTTAACCGCGTATTCCGTGATCACAAGCTTCCTTCGTGTATTGGCCGCCCAGCCCTTGCTCCGCTTTAGAAGCGCTGCGAGCAAGACTTACAGCACTAAAAATTGCGTTCCAAACCCCTTGCCGGAAACATATGCCGCTTCCAGTTCCTCCCGATCCCCTCTGTCCAATAAAACCACATTTTCGGGATACAGCTTCCCTAACAAAGCCCATAACACCAGTTCATTTCCGCCGGTTGGAATAAAATGAATGCCGTCGGTGTTCGTCACCAGACCGGAATGCGAGAGAATGTCTGCCGCAAGGTGCCGGCTGAGGGAGTTTCGCTTCGCGGCTGCGGTATCGGGATTGTCGCTCCCATGCGGACGATATAAAAACCGCTGTCCCCGAAAAAGCTGGCCGAGATCTACCGCAAACTCGCGGCCTTCCATTTTCAAGCTGAACCGCAGAGTTGTTCGATCGTCTCTCCTATTTGGCAACAACCGGGCGATGGCTGGTTCATCGTAATGCTCCCCGGAATAAGCAAGCCCTTCCTCCTTGTTTACCGGTGTCCCCTTTCCCGCCTCGTTGCGCGGCGCGGCATAATAATCTTCATATTCATAGTCGAAGGAGACCGCGGCCAACTCTTGTGTTTCATCCGCCCCATCTGCCGCTATGGTTTGTACCGGATGCCATTTCAGCAGATAGCGCGCCGCCGTCCCGGCCTGCTCTCCCAAACCCGCCGGCAAGACGGTTCCCAGACGATATTGGAAGCCGTAACCGGCTTTGGTTAACCCTGAACTGACCACACTTTGCGCATACTGGACCATCGATTTGTGCGTCAACTTTTTCCCCAGTAATTGCGTTAAAAAAATCTCCCGGGCCGGCTCCAGAAAACGCAGCCCTTTGAACTCCGCGTACTCCTTGACCTCGAACGGAACCTCCTCCCAATTGGCGAACGGAAGCAAGGCATCCCGCAGCAAAACGAATTGGTGCAGGTATTCATTATAAATCTGCATGACCCTTGGGCCGCCGAAGGGGCCCCAAACCTGAGCAATCGCCTCCGGGATCAAGGCATGACCGTAACAATGGCTTCTAAATTCCAGCTTTCCGAGCGTTTCCGGCCCATACTTGGCGAGCGTCTTTTTCCCGGCATTTATCTCCCGGGCCCAGCTTACCAATTGCTCGCCGATGCGCACCGCTTGAGCCGTAATCTCGGCGCCGGCTTTATCCTCAAGCGCCAATGGCCCCAGCGGCAAAGATGACACGCGTCCGGAAATCGCCAAATTGGCCTGAAGGCTGTCTAGCAGCACCGCGGGATCGCTGTTCACCGGTTCGCCAAGCTGTACCAGCATCGCCTCGAGCATTTTATCGAGCTCCATAACGACCTCTTTCGCCCGATATATTCCCGCGGGCAAATTCCAATCCAAAGCCGCGTTTACGCCCTGTCTGATGGAATCGCCGGGAAATTTGCCAATGAGCGGCTCAATATCGATAGCCTTCCCCCATACGATTCGCTTATCATTCAAAGTAAGTTGATATTCCTGCATACTTTCGCACCTCACCTATATGTTTTTAAACGACCGTCGCACTCGGCGAATTTTGGATCGACCGTTCTACATGTAGGTTATCAGGTTGCCCTGTGCTTGAATAGTACGCACTTTTTTGTATGATCCGATCATTTTTGTAAGGTAGGATACATTTTGATACTGCTCCCGATAGGTTTGGCAGTTTATTTATCTTCGCAATTCAACTTGTTGTTAATGCAAAATCATTTAAACAACTCCAGATATTCTTTGGCCGCTTTGGACAAGTACCCGCTGCTGCGGTAAAAGACGAACGGCTCGGAGCAAAGCGGACTGTCGGTGATCTGCAAAACTTTGTAGTTGCCCGGCGGGCTTAAGTCCAAAACGGATTTAGGAAGCAATGCCGCCCCGAAACCGCCGGTAACCATACTGAGCAGCATCGCCGAATCATGGCATTCACATAAAATGCGCGGAACCTCCCCCAGATCGGCAAAACACTTCATAATCCGCCCGTACATCCCATCACTGCTGGCAGAGCGCAGCACAATCAACGGCAGATCGGCAATTCGTTGAAACCCAGCCGCTTCCCGCTCACGGTCCGCCAAGCTCCAATGCTTGGGAATCACCAGCACAAAGGGGTCCGGCGGCAAGCGAAACGAGCTCAGGCCCTTTACTGGAACCGGACTGCTGCTAATCGCGATTTCTATCTCCCTGTTCTCTATCAATTCTCCCAGGCGGACCGCGTCCCCTTCCCAGACTTTATACTGTATATCGGGGTATTTTGCGCGCATGCGCCTCATCTTGGACAGCATTAATGACGCACAGTACAGACTTGAACCGACAGAAATGAATCCGTGCGCCTCCTTGCTCATTTCCTGCATTTCCGTGACCAGCTCGGAGAAACTGGCGAGCAATTGCTTGGCGTTTTTATAGAACACTTCCCCTTCAGGAGTCAGGCTCACCTTCCGTTTATGCCGTTCAACCAACAATACGCCGAGCTCGTCCTCCATCCCCTTAAGCTGCTTGCTGAGCGGCGGCTGCGCCATATGCAGCCTTCTTGCCGCCGCCGTGATTTTGCCTTCCTCCGCGATCGCCACAAAGTATTTCAGCTGTCTGATATCCATATAAGGCCGCCTCCAATCCATATATAGCCAAAAAGTATGGACAACATAGCCAACAGATATTTTAACTATACTAGCTCCCGCTCTACACTTTGTATGTAAGAAATTTAATAAACATTGGATCCATTTAAGGAGGGAAACCGCTTTATGGCGTATCAAGATCTCAGGGAATTTCTAAGTGCACTTGAACAGGAAGGGCAGTTGCTGAACATTGAAGAAGAAGTTAAACCCGAACCCGACATTGGAGCGGCCGGACGCGCTGCGGCTAATTTAGGGGGAAGCTCGCCGGCGCTTTTGTTCAAAAACATTTACGGTTATCACAACGCACGCATTGCGATGAACATGATCGGCTCCTGGGAAAATCATGCGCTGATGCTCGGACTGCCGAAAAACACGCCGGTCAAAGAACAGTTTTTTGAATTTGCCCGCAGATTCGCCAAGTTTCCGGTTGCCGTAAGACGCGAGACTAAAGCGCCGTTCCAGGAAAACCAAATCACCGAAGATATCAATCTGTTTGAGCTATTTCCTTTGTTCCGGCTGAACCGGGGAGACGGCGGATTTTACATCGATAAAGCTGTCGTAGTCTCGCGGGACCAATACGATCCTGAACATTTCGGCAAGCAAAATGCCGGCGTTTACCGCCTTCAGGTGAAAAACAAGGATACCTTGGGCATTCAGCCGGTAGCTCAGCACGACATTGCCGTTCACCTCCGTCAGGCGGAAGAAACAGGGCAAAATCTCAAAGTGGCGATCGCGCTGGGATGCGAACCGGTGATTACCACCGTGGCAGGCTCGCCGATTCTGTACGACCAGTCCGAATACGAAATGGCCGGAGCGATCCAGGAGGCGCCTTATCCGATTGTCCGTCTGGAGCATGGAAACCTGGATGTGCCTTGGGGAGCCGAGATTGTGCTGGAAGGGGAGATCGTCTCCCGCTACCGGGAGTTTGAAGGTCCGTTCGGCGAGTTCACCGGGCATTATTCCGGAGGCCGCGCGATGCCGGTCATTAAAATTTCAAAAGTTTACCACCGTACCAACCCGATTTTTGAACACCTGTATCTCGGCATGCCTTGGACGGAAATTGATTATATGATGGCGATCAACACCTGTGTTCCTTTATACCAGCAACTGAAAGACGCTTATCCCGAGGAAATCGTGGCGGTAAATGCGATGTATACACACGGGCTGCTGGCCGTGATCTCCACCAAAACCCGTTACGGCGGATTTGCCAAAGCCGTGGGCATGCGCGCGCTGACAACACCGCACGGACTGGGTTACTGCAAAGTCATCATCGTCGTCGATGAGGATGTCGATCCGTTTAATCTGCCGCAGGTCATGTGGGCCATCTCCACGAAAATGAACCCGAAATACGACGCCGTTGTCCTACCGAACTTGTCCGTTCTGCCGCTTGATCCGGGTTCCGACCCCGCCGGCATCACCGATAAACTGATTATCGATGCGACCACGCCGAAAGCGCCGGAAACGCGGGGCCATTATTCGCAGCCGCTTGATGCTCCGATCGATACTGACGTATGGGAGAAAAAGCTGGCTGAACTGCTCAGACAGAAATAACCGTGCGACTCATTTCCATTCAACAAAGGAGTGTATATCTATGAAAACCTGTCCGCGCTGCAATTCAGAGAAAGCGTCCGTGCTCGCGAGTTCGCCGGTAAAAGGAGCCTGGGAACTCTATCATTGCCCGGTATGCCTGTTTATCTGGCGGTCTTCAGAACCGGAGTCGATCACGGACCCGCAAAAATACAACCCGTCATTTAAAGTCGACCCTGCCGATATCCCCAAAGCCGCTCATGTTCCGGTGATTCCGCCTTTGAGAAGAAAGTAGGATTATATTTTAGGTTAAATATCCCTATTGAAAAATATGGCAGATCATGAAATTATTTAATATAACCTATTTTTTCTGGTTGCCAAAGGAGGGAATGATGATGATAAAAGTAAAATTCCGCTGGAAAACAAGCGTGCCGGCTCTCGCCTTAATGCTAAGTTTAATCGGGTTTGCCCTGCCTGCTTCCGCGGCCTGGGAAGATACGTACACCGGATATGCGACCTACACGGGCTCCGGTTATTCAGGCGGCGCCGCTTTGCTTGACCCGATTCCGGCGGATATGGAAATCACGGCTTTAAATCCGGTACAGTATAACTATGGAGGCATCAACGCCGCACTCGCCGGGGCTTACCTTGAAGTAGAGGGACCGCTCGGTAAAACTACGGTTTATGTCACCGACTTGTACCCTGAAGGGGCCAGCGGTGCTTTGGACTTATCTCCTAACGCATTTGCCAAAATCGGAAATATGGTAGACGGAAAAATTGATATCAAGTGGAAAGTGGTTGAAGCGCCGATTACCGGAAATGTCCAGTACCGGATTAAAGAAGGCAGCAGCCAGTGGTGGGCGGCCATTCAGGTCAGAAACCACAAATACCCGGTATTAAAAATGGAAGTGCTGCAAAACGGGACCTGGGTCAATCTCGAAAAGCAACCTTATAATCATTTTCTGGGAACCGGTCTGGGTACGAAAGACCTGACCATTCGCATCACCGATATCAGGGGTCAAACGCTGACCGATACGATCCCCGCCCTGCCAGAAAACGGCACCAGCCAAGCCTACATCGTTCCGGGACATGTCCAATTTACGGGTTCCTATTAACTGAACTTTCGCAGAGCCAAAATCGGCTTAACCGCTGCCTATTTATGATTTCGCCTGGTCGTATGGCTGGCAAAAGCGGGCTTAAGTGTCCTTGACCGGCCCCACTCTGGCCATTAATTGCAAATCATCATTTCCGGGTAAGTAGTTGTACATTTGGCAACTATTGCATTCAATAATGAACCAAGAAACCCTATTGGTGTATACGTGTTCAGGCTGCCCGGCAAAGCGGGCAGCCTGAGTTTTTCACGCGAGGTCAAATCCATCTCACCACCGGGTCATTACGGTCGACGCCCCGAGGCGAACGATATTTCGGGTACCCCAACGTAACGGCCGAATACACCTGCATTCCTTTGGGAATGTTTAAAAATTTGGCCAAAGTTCCGGGCGCTCCGGTCGCATACCCGATGATGCAGCTGCCGAGGCCCATCGTTTCCGCCTGCATCATCAGGTAATCTTGGGCGATCAGGCAATTATCCTTGCCCATCAGGTTTCCTTTACTCCCATAAATAAAGATAACGCACGGCGCGCCCCGGAACACCGGCTTTTCGCCTTGCTCATGCTTGCGCACCATCGCTTTGAAATCCGGCAGCACCTTGCCCAGTTCTTCCATTAAATGCGGCGTAAACAAACCTAAAAATTTGCGAACCGGGCCCTTCATCCAAAAAATCAGAGATTTGTAATACCCGATCAACCGCTCCTCGAGTTCATCAAGCGTCCGCAGGTCCGTCACCACAATATAACGCCGGTCCTGCGAGTTCGTATCGCTGGGCGCCTGCTGGGCGATTTCCAGCAGCTTATCGATTCTCTCCCGCGGGACCGGGGTATTCTTGAAATGGCGAATCGACCGTTTGGAACGCAGCAGCAATTCCATCTCTTCCGGCGTCACGTGCGGCCGCTTTTCTTCAAAGGCAACCGTCTTCTCCCTGCGGAGCCGGTTATGGCTGATCGCTTCGGCCGGACAGATCGCCACGCAATGGCCGCAACTGATGCAGTTCTGCTCATGAACCGGATCAGGGTAGGCCCCCGGCCGGGCGGGCGCAAACACATCGTCAACACAGATCGCCGAGCACAGGCCGCAGGTCCGGCAAAGCTCTTGATCAATACGCAGCAAATTCATCCGCGACGCCTTCTTTCATGTTCATATTTTTCGCTTCCTCCACCCGCCAATTCCCGATATCGGCCGCGCAAATGCGCCCTGACACAACCGCCGGCTCTACCCCGGCCCCCGGAAACACCGAAGCCCCGGCCAGATACAACCCTTTCACCGGAGTTTTAAAGAACGGCCGTTTCGTGGCAATCGACTGATCCAGAGAATACACCGCGCCTTCCGGCATCAGGTTATAACGCTCAAACGTCTTGGGCGTGGCCGCTTCCTGGAAAATGATCCGCTCTTTCAACCCAGGCATATGCTTGTCCACCTGCTCAATCAGCACTTGGGCAATCTCGGTTTTACGCTGAGCGTACTCCGGCGTCCCTCTGTCCGGAAAATCCCCGTACCTGACCCCCTTATCCAGCAAAATCGTCACACTGGCTTGACCCTTCGGAGCCAACCGGGTGTCCGCGTTGGAATTGATGGTCACTTCCCAGCCTTCCTGCGGATTTTTGATCAGAATCGGGTATGGGGATAAGTCCATGTCAACGCCCAGATACAGCAGGAAAAACGAGGTGGACATGCGCAGTTCGCGGATGCCGGCCAAAAAACGGGGATCCAGTTGCCCCGGGGGCAGCAGCCGGGTGAAGGTTGATTTAACATCGACATTAGAAACGACCACGGAACTGAAAAATTGCCCCTTCGACGTCTTGATTCCTTTGACCCGGCCCTGTTCGGCCAGAATCCCTTCCACCTTCGTTCTCAGGAAAACCGCCCCGCCGTGCCGTTCAATGCTCGCCCTTAGCGCCTCCGCAAAAGCCTGCGCTCCGCCTTTGACGGAATAACCGCCGTAGAGCGGGAAGGTCAGGCAGGCCGCCAAGGCGTTGATGGCCAACGTCTCGTGCGCCTCCGTTCCCATGTAAACCATCAAGGCCGAGAGAATCGCTTTCAAGTCCTCATCGGCAAAAAATTCGTCGAGCTTCTGCCGGTAGGTCGTCTTCATCCATCCGTAAGCATGCTTGCGTTTTCGCGGATAGGCAAGAAGCTCCGGCAAGCCGAACCGTGTGGCGAGCAGCTCGGGCGAAAAAATCATCCCGTGGACGCCCACTTCCCGATAACATTCATCGTAGGCCGCCTTCGCCTCCGCAAAAAAACGGGCCAGGCTCCGGCTTTCTGCGGGAAACATCCGGGACAGCATGGCAATCAGTTCATCCGTGTCCGGCGGCAGATCGATACGCTGCTCCCCATACAGATACCTAGTGCTGTTGCGCACGAACAGCTCCGATTGGTTCAACCCGAGTTCCCGCAGCAAAAAACGGATCGGCCCCCCCTCTCCCAGGCCGCTGACATCCTCGACCCCGGTGTTGAACGTAAACCCGCGGCGGGAAAAGGAAGAACAATACCCTCCCACATGATACTGATGCTCAAATACCGCCACCCGGTAACCCTGTTTGGCCAGCAGGGCGGTGCAGGTCAATCCGCCGATCCCCGCTCCGACGACGATGACGTCGAATTCTCCCGGAGCCAGCTGCCGCTCGCGGTCAACCTTAACCCGCCAATCGTTTCTGCGGAAATCCCGTACATTCAGCAGCACAGGAGAGATGTAGGTAAAAGCGATTGACATCAGCACAGCCAGCAAAATAGCAGCGAGCGAGATAACCCGCGCGGCCGGGACGGCGGCAAAACCGAACCATATCGCTAGAGCGCCGAACACCGCAGCCCAGCCGAGCGTCATGATCCGGTTCATCTCTCCGAACGCCGAATCGTCCGGAGCGGTGCCGGAGCGATCTTTGGCCGTATATCCGGCCGTCAGCGGTTTGCCGAGCAGCAGTGTCGCCCCCGTGACCGCCAATAAAAACAGGTTGCCCCAGACCGCATAGCCGTCCAGCCACACCTCGGGCATCCCGAAGCGGGCGGCCGGAACAAACACCGCAAAATGAACAGCTGACGCGGCATCCAGCCCTAAGGCGGACGAACGGCCGATTTTGTAAAGCAGCAATCCCCCCGTTAGAACCAGCGGGATGCAAAGGAGTATTAGATTCCGGCTGGCTCCGCTCCACCAGAACACGATCCATGGCGTCAGCGAAACCAGAAAGTCCAGCATGCCGGGATATCCCCCGACGGGCGGTTTGGATTTAATCACGCGAACCTCCTTCTTGGTCCGAAAATAACAAGCAAACAACGCCGCATACCCCGTCCCGGACATCGTAATACATGACACCCCGGGGGCGGGGCCGGGGAGCATGCCGCTCCAGCCCGCCGTTTAGATCCAGGCGGACGCGGCAAGCGCCTTCCCCGTTCTCCAAAGCATGAAAACGCAAGGAAGAAAAACCGCAGGAAAAACCGGTGCCCAGCGCTTTTCCCGCCGCTTCCTTCAAGCTCCACATCAGCAGGCACCACTCATCCGCAGCGTACCGCCGGAAAACCTCGCTCATCCATTGCCGCTCTTCCGGAACGAGGAACAAACCGGGGAGTCCCTGTTCGACAGGCCTGATCTGCTCGATATCGATGCCGACCAGGCAGCGCTCCCCGACCGCCGCCCCAAGCATGTGGCCGCCATGGGCTAGAGAGACCGACAGCTCCGGATCGGCCCGTTCCCCGCCGATGGATATATAGGGCATTCCCTGGCGGTCTCCCCGTTCCACTTGAAGCAGGGCGATGTCCCGTTCATGGCCCACGCGCCAGCCGCGACGCTCCTCCACATAATCGCGGATGAGACGCTTGGCCAGCAGCCGCGTATGGAGCAGCTCCCGCTGCCGCCGCGGATTGCGGAATAACGAGCGGAATCTTGCGATTTCAGCGGGGGCGAGGAAGCGCTCTGCCAGCAGCAGATCCTCCGGAAAGCTTCCGCCAAGCTCAGCGGCGGCGGCCCCAGCGGGGGCATACGGCGCCATCGTCCAGCGCAGCGCCGCATACCGCCCCCCGCCTTCCGCAAACCGGACGGTTTCCCCGGTAAACAACAACGGCTTAGAACAAATCGTGATCTCCATGGACCTTGGCGATGCGGATCAGATGCAGATCGATCATGTCGAAGATCAGCCGGTTCTCGGCATCAACCACCTGGGCATGAAAATCCACCGTTTCTCCCTCGTCCCTTAACAGGCGGCAGTGCACGTAGACCGTTTCTCCCTTCTTGAAAGGACGGTACAGCACGGCGTCACCGATCCCTCTGGGCACGATGATGTTGCCGTGTTTGTGGAAATCGTTAAACAGCATGCAGCGGCCGATGTTATCGATCGTGATCGGCGAGATCAGCATGTCCGTCTCCGCCGCGTAAGAGAAAATCCGCCGGTCATCGGGCACCGTCACCTGCCCCACCACGACATCGTCGTTCACATATCCCACGTAGTCCAGGCACCGGAAGGTCGGACCGAAGGAGATCAAATGATCGGTCAAGGCGTAAAACCGTTCGATATCCATCGGCTTGGACTCGTGAACCGCCCGGACAACATCCGTATCGGCCGTCCGTGGGGCCGGACGCTCGCGCTCGAACACGGCATAGCCGGAGGAGTGCAGCCGTTCCTTCTCCAACACTTGCCCCTGGCGGTTATAGAAATCCGAGCGAATCTCCGTCCTGACCTCTTTTCGCGAATCGCTTCTTCCCACCACTTCCGCCTTCATGTCCAGCGTCAGCGGGCTGCCCTCAAAATATTTCACGAACTTGCTGAACTCCACACTATGAATCCGGGTCCCCACCAGCTGCGAATCCGCGCCATGGATGCGGTTCATCAACATGCCCAGTTCGCCAAAAGCTTCGACATGCATCACGCCGGCGAACACGTATTTGCCCTCCACGAGATGATCCTTCAGATAGATGTCCTCCTGGACCGTCAAATCCTTTTGCACCTCAAGCACTTCGCCCGTAGAGCGTTTAACCCGCTGCAGCAGCGGATAATGAATCCGGTCGGTTACTTCGCCGCGCGCGCCGAAATGAACCCGCACTTCGCTGCCCGCTTCGTCCAGCGCGTCCATTTGCCCAAGCGGCCGGTTCGTGCCGAGGCTTCCGTAATACAGCACCTCCGGAGAGCTGCCGCCGTACACGATTTCCTCCAGGAAGCGCCGGGTCCCTTCCCGGCTGCCGATAAATTCGAGGCCGCGCTGCTCCTTTTGGATTTTCTGCACCTGCGGATCGGTGGCCATGCCCACCTCGTCCCAGGCGGTCCAGCCCATGACGAAGGCTTTCAGCTCCGGCCGCTTGCGGAACAATTGGAACGACATGCGGACGATGATGTCCGCGCCGCCGGCATAATCCACCTGGCCGTCCATCCCGAAGCGCCCGGATACCGAACCGATGCTGGCAAAAAACCGCAGCGGCTCGTCCGCAAATTCCCGGTAAAGGTGAAAGAAACCGTTGGCTTTAACCCTGACCACGTTTAGCGAATGGGCCTCCGGTTTTTTCGGCACCTTGCCAAAGGACGGCAGCCCGGCGCCATTGACGATCCCCGTCACTTTGCCGAATTTGCTGCGAATATCCGCGGCCAGCCGGCGGACGTCATCACGGTCCGAAACGTCACAGCGGTAATATTGGAAGCGATACCCAGCGTCCTTGACCGATTGCAGGTTGCGGTACAGCGCCGCCGCCCCCTTCAGCTTCTCCAGCTCCTGCTTGATCTGGATCGGCGTGAGCTGGGGATGCTCCCGCTTCATCCGCTGAAAAAACACCGTGCTGTACTGTTCAAACTCCGCTTCGGAGAAATGGAGCCATTCCTCGTCGCCGCGCGGCAGCTCCGTCCGCCCGGTCACGATGATCGTCGGGCGGAACAGCTCCGCCAGGCCCTTGACGCATTCAAAAATAATCCCTCTGCCGCCGCCCGAAACGAGAATAACGTCCTCTGCCCCCAGACGGAGCGGTTCTGCCACCCGATCCGGTTCAATCGGAGCCGGCAGCACCTGGATCGTTTTTCTCCGTCCCTGCACGTAGCCGATTTCGATCAGCGGTTCGATCAGGCTAAACTCCTTCAGCAGCGTTTCGGCCGTAAGCGCGATGTCCCTTGTATCGCTCAGATCAACGACTTTGCCGCCAAAATCGTCCAATTCCTTCTCCATGCTCTTGAAGAACCCGGCCGTCAAAGCGCCGACAGGATTAAAAGAGGTTTCCCGCTCTATCCCGAAGATCCCGCCGATGTTCGTCGCCGCGAAGCAGCCCGCTTCGCTCCCGTGCCGCTCGACGTCCTCATAGACCGTCTTCGCCGTTTGGAACAGCAGATTAAAGCTGTTGTCCACTTCCCTGTGCCAGGGTTCCTCGTCGATGTCAAAATAGGACAGCTCCGGGGTGAGCGGATATAAATAAATGAACCCGTGGATATCGTTCAGCCGGGCTTTGGCTTCCTCCAGCGACTGCTTGAAAAGCTCCGGATGGCCAAAATCCGTGCGGATGCCGGCCCGCCCGTATTTTTCCGGCGCTGCCGAGAGGACGCAAAGCTCCGCTCCCCGTAGGGCGAGCTGTTCCGCCAGCTTGGCGGTAATCTCCCCGCCCAGCCGGTCCTCCACGACGATAAATCCCTTGCCGCCAAACGCAAACGCCCGCCCGGCGGTCGCATTGTATTCCCGCTCGACGGTCACGGGCACATACCGCCGGGCCACTTGCTCGCCGCTAAATTGCCGCAGCCATTCGCGGAGGCCTTCATCCGTCCATTCGCGGCGCTCCTCCTTCGCCGCATGAGGCGCTGCAGCGGGCACCACCTCCAGACGGTCAAGCGTATATTCGGCAATCTTGCGGATGGTGTTGAATTGCTTGATGTTCAAATCGGGATTGGCTTCGTAGCCGAACGCTTCCCGAATTTGCACGAAAATTTCCGCTTGCTTGACCGAATCGATACCCAGGTCCGCTTCCAGATCCAGTTCGTCCTCCAGCATATCCACCGGGTAACCGGTCTTGGCCTGAATGATTTCCTTCACCTTAGCTAGCACTTCCGCAAGGCTGACGGCGGGGGCTGAAGACGGGAACAAATCCGCTTCGGCCGCCGGCGCAACCTCCAGCGAGGCTTCCCCGGCCTTCATATCCTCCAAGCGGCCAACCGTGTATTCGGCGATTTTACGGATGGTGTTGAATTGCTTGATGTTCAAATCGGGATTGGCTTCGTAGCCGAACGCTTCCCGGATTTGCACGAATATTTCCGCCTGCTTGACCGAGTCGATGCCCAGGTCCGCCTCCAGATCCAGCTCGCCCTCCAGCATGTCCACCGGGTAGCCGGTCTTGGCCTGAATGATTTCCTTCACCCGCGCCTCGACCGCTTCCGGCGCCATGATGGCCGCGGCTGAAGCCGCCGGGGAAACCACCGGGAACTTCTCCGCGCTTTCCACCAGGAACTCCTTCACGCTTTCTGCCGGCAGCTTCTCCGCGTTTTCCGTCGGCTCTACGACTTCCTCCCCCAAAGCGATGCGGACGCGGCCCAGAATCGCCGCGAGCGATATCCGTTCATCCAGGGGAAGCGCGTCCTCCGTCAAACCAAATTGCGCCCGCAGCTTTTCGATAATGGACTGGAATACCTTGTCGTTTAACGCGAGCTCCAGCTTCATCGGCCGGTCCGAAACAGCGATCGTTTCCCGAGGGTATCCGGTGGCATATTGAATGATCCCGATCACCGCTTCGGCGGTTTCGTCCCGGCGCCCGGCAGGTTCAAAAGCCGGTTTCGACGCAGGGAATGCTCTCGGCCCTGCCGATAGCGGCAATGTCGGTTGCGGTGCCGCCGGTTTCGACACTGTCGCCTTCGGCGCTGACGGCAGCGCCGCTGCGCTCTCTTTCTCCAGGCTTCCGTCCCCCAAACGATGCACCTGCAAATAAGCGGTCAGCCGCTCTAGCGAGACGAGATCCCCGGCCGCCGCCACGTTGCCCGCATGAGCATACACCGCCGTATCGCCCAAAATGCTTTTGACCAGCTTGGTCAGGATGTCCTTCGGCCCCACCTCGATAAAGACGTTTCCCCCATGCGTTTCGTGCAGCCGGGTCACGATGTCGTAAAAGCTGAAAGGCTGCAGAAGCTGCCGGGACAGCAAGGAAGCCATTTCATCGGTCGTAAACCGGTGAGGCTCGTAAAAATCGCCCAAAATCGTCGAGTAAACACTAACCTGTGGCGGATGGTACGTAAACTCCAGCAGCTTTTTGCGGAACGCTTTGACGGCCGGTCCCAGCAGCTTGGAATGAAACGCGTGGGAAACCGCCAGCCTCGTGTACGCCACCCTTTCGGCTTCGCAGTTGGCGGCGATTTTATCGATCGCTTGCTGCGTGCCCGACACAACGACTTGATCCTGCGCATTGTGCAGGCTGACCGTGTAATAATCGCCGACGCCCTTGAGCGCCGCGTTTAATTCGGCGCTGCCGCGGGCGGCTTTCAAGCTGATCATCGTGCCTCGCAGGGAAGGATCGATGATATTGAGGGACCGGGCCCGGTAATAAGCGATCGTAAGCGCGTCCGCAAAAGAAAATACGTTTGCCGCCGCCAGCGCGGCGATTTCCCCCAGGCTGTGGCCCAGATGGATGTCCGCTCCTCCGGTCAACGGCCGGATCAGCCGGTACATCGCCATATTGGCCATAATGATGGCCGGCTGCATCACCTCGGCGGCGGCCAGGTTTTTTTCCGCCTGCGCCTTGTTCTCTTCCCCTTCGTAAAAGATCAACTCGGTCAGCTTCCGGCCCGTCAACCGCTCATAAACCTCGTCCGCCTCCCGCAGCGTGTCCCCCACGACCGGAGAAACCCCAGCCAATTCCTTCAGCATGTTCGGATACTGGGAACCGTGCCCCGTGAACAGGAAGACGGTTTTGTTCGCCGCAAGGCGGCCGTCCTGGCCGAAATAAACGCCCTGAGCTTCAAGCGCCCGGTAATTGATCGCTGTCATGTTCATGTCCAAATCGTCTCCTTCATTAAATAATGCCGAATTCTTTGCCGCATTGTTCGAGCTTGTCCAAAGCGATATCAATATCCTCGTCGCTTAAAGAAGCCGTGATCGTGGCGCGGAAGCGGGCTTTGTTCATCGGAACGGCGGGGAAAATCGCGGTGGCGATGTAGACCCCTTCCGCCAGCAGTTTTTTGGTCATCCGCATCGTCGTCAGGTCATCGCCGATAAAAATCGGAATCACCGGCGACAAACTGTCGAGAATATCGTAGCCAAGCTCCATCAGCCCTCTTCTGAACCGCAGCGTATTGTGCCAAAGCTTCTCTTTTCGCCACGTTTCCGTTTCCATCAGATCCAGGGCTTTCAGAACCCCGGCCACGATGGACGGAGGCAGGCTGGCATTAAAAATGTACTGGTGCGAAACATGCTTGATGTACTCGCAAGTGTCCCGGTCGGAAGCGATACATCCGCCGACGCCGGCAGCCGACTTGCTGAACGTGGCCATTTTGATATGAACCTTGTCCTCCACGCCGAAATGCTCGGACACGCCGCGCCCGGTCGGCCCAAAAAAGCCGAGGGAATGGGCCTCGTCAACCATGACGCTTGCGCCGTAGCGTTCCGCCAGCCGGACGATTTCGTCAAGCTTCGCCAGGTCTCCGTCCATCGAATAGACGCCGTCGACCACGATCAGCTTTTTCTTGAAGCTCTCGCTCCTCCCCAATATGTAATCAAGCTTCTCCATGTTGTTGTGTTCAAAGATCCTCACCTGTCCCTTGGCCATCTCCATCCCGTCGACGATACTCATATGATTCAACTGATCGGTGATGATAACCGACTTCTCGTCGGAGGCCAGGGAAGTGATGGCCGCCAAATTCGCCATGTATCCGGCGCTGACCACAACGGCGTCTTCCGTGTGAAAATACTCGGCAACCCGCTGCTCCAGCCGCTTATGCAGCAGCGTCGTTCCATTGTGCAGACGGGCTCCGCAAGTGCCCGAGCCATACACGTCAAGGGTGTCCTTCATCGCCCGAATCACTTCCGGATGCGTGGAGAGCCCCAGGTAATTGTTGGAGGTCAGCATAATGACGCGCTGGCCCCGGTACTCCGTGTTGCCGTCCTGCGGGCCTTCGAATGGCGGCTCAAAGACGTACAAATCCTGCCTTTTCCCTTCCTTGATCGGCGCTAAAAAAGCGGAAAATTCCTCGGCGAAACCCGGCGGTACGGGTGCGGTTTTCAGCATAAAACAAGCTCCTTTCCTGTTTCCGTCTATTTGGATTAGCGTGAGGCGCCCGGCGGACCGGACTACCTCAAGACCTTCAGCTTCCGCGTCAGTTCTTCGTCCGTCCGGTAAACGACGGCAACCCTGCACGGCCGGGCAATAGCCTCTTCGGGCGCCTCGGAACGTATTTGTTCCGCGTTCAGCATCCGGCTGATCTTGTCCAGCAGGCGAACCGGATCCTCCTCGCCGGCGTAGAAGGTATGCACGGCGGAGGCTGCCTCCGGATAAGTATGCCGCGGGTCCAGCGTCCGGTTTTCCGCTGCAGGCCGCCCTTCTTTGCGCCCCCCTAAAACGAGGAGGCTGTCGCTGCTCGCTTCGTCCAGTAACAAGGCATAATCTCCTCCCATGATCGAATGCGAATAGACGCCGGTCAGGCGGGTCGCTTGATGCCGGCTGCTTGCCGCCGAAGCCGGGTCGTCGAGGCCAGAGTATTCCCGGTGATGCAGGGCGAGCACCGCCTTCAGCATCAGAAATCCGCCATGAGCGCCAAAGTAGAACTGGTGCCGACCGGCGCCGCCACTAAAGCTGTTGCAGCACAACGAATAAGCGGGCAGATCTTCCGCGCTCTCCCCCTCCGCCTTGCCGTAGCTGGCCCGGTTCGCCCATTCGGCTTCGCCCAGAATACCTTTGATCCGCGCGTAGACCTTCTCTCCGGGGCGAACATCGCCGTATTTTTTCAGGACGAAAAACACCGAACCTTCCGCCGGCACAAAATCGCCCAATTCGGTCAGACATTTTGGACAATTATCCTTAAACACGTCCTGAATCACCCGGAAGAACTCCAAAAATTCCGGGGTCATGTTCGCGTGCACGCCGCCGACGATCACCGTTTCGTTTTCCCCGGAAGCCAGGCTCAACATCCCTTGCTCCAACGCGCTCATAAACGAGGTCGTATCGGAATCGATGACTACGTTCGGACCTTGAACGTTATAGAAATTAGCGATTCGTCCGGCAATAATGTTGTCCATATATCCGGGCAGTGTATCCTCGCCAACCTTCGGAATGTAGCTTCTGAACCGCGCGGTAATATCGGCGATCAGTGTATTTTTCACATCTTCGGGCAGTGCGGCAAATTCCGGAATTTGTTTGAGAATTTCGATATACTCGACGAACCGGATGCGCAGGTCGGCCATGACCGACGACTCCAGCCCCAGCATTGCGCCCACGTAAATGCCCGTTTTCTCCGGGGTCAGTTTATCCTGACCAAAATCGGCGATCGCTTCTCCCGCGGCCATCAGCGCCATTTGCTGGCCTTTATCGATTTCGGGGAGAACGACCGGCGGGATTTTGAATTTGATGCTTGGAAAGTTCAGCCGTTCCACAAAGCTGGCCTCCATGCCGCCGCTGGCACTGCCGCCGAAGATTTCGTTGACCTCCGCGTTCCAGCGGGTTTCGGGATAATCGCTGCGGCTGGCGAACGGTTCAGCCACTTTCTCCCACCACACGTCCTTGCCGGCTCCCCTGCTGTCCACCACGCCGACGCCAACGACGGCAATGTCGACAGAACCGCCCGGCGCAACTTCGCCTCTGCTTAGTTCGTTCACCAGCTCCCGGTGGTAAGGCTCCAGAAACTCTTCGACCACGACGCTGGCGTTGATGCCGCCAAAGCCAAAAGCGTTGACGGATGCCCTTCTGGGCTCGCCCACCGCCCGCACCGGCCAGGCCTTCGCTTCGGTATTAACGTAGAAAGGCGTCTCTTCCAAGCGGATTTCTTCCGGCGTGCGCTCAAAATGGTGGGTCGGCGGCATCAACTTGTGCCTCATCCCTTCGATCACCTTGATCAGATTGGCCATGCCTGCGGCGGAAAAGCTGTGTCCGATCTGGGATTTCACCGATCCCAACGCGACCGAGCTTTGGGGCAGGCGTTCGTCTGCAAACAGCATGGACAGCGTGTTCAACTCGACTTTATCCCCGACAAGCGTCGCAGTGGCATGGGTTTCAATGTAATCGATATCCTTTGGCCGGAGTCCGGCCCGTTCGATGGATTTCTTCATGGCGGCAAGCTGACCGAGCGAACTCGGCGCATAAATCGATTTGCCCTTGCCGTCGCTGGCCGCGCCTACGCCGCGGATGACCGCATAAATCGCGTCGCCTTCCGCAAGCGCGTCATCCAGCCTTTTCAGAATAATCGTGCCGGCTCCTTCCCCCGGAATCAGCCCGTTTGCCTGATGGTCCAGCGGACTGGAGTGGGTTGGCGACAGGCCGCCGATTTTGGCGAAGGCGACGTTGCCCGTTATGTTCATATTGCCGAGAACGGCGGTGGTGATGCAGGTCTTTAATTTCTTGTCCTGGAGATGTTTGATCGCTTCGTCGATTACGAGTACCCCTGCGGAGCAGGCTGAGTCGACAATGATGGAGGGGCCCTTGATGTCAAGGAGATTGCGGACCGATTTGCCCAAAGCGCTGTACATGATGCTTTCGGCGTTGGTTTCATTTAATGCGGTAAACGCTTCGTCCACCAGGCGGCGGAACTGCTGCCGGACTTGATCCCGGGTGTCTCCGGGAAGCCGGGCGTAGGCGGGATGCCGTTCAAGATAATAGGCGAATTCCTTGGCCCTGAGATTGATGGAATAATCCGAAAAAGCTTCGTCTCCCAGCATGTTTCCGACAAAAACGCCTGTATCGTCATTGGCGAAGCCGTTTTGGCCTGCCCGGGTCATCGACATGGCTTGGAGAATGCTGTCCAGCAGCATCAACTGCGTTCTGTTCAGCTTGTCCAGTTGCTGCCGGGAAAAAGAGTGCCGCTCAAACGGGAAGGTGTATTCATGAATCGTCCCCCCAAGCCTGCAATAGGTCTTGTCTTCTGCGTTCCGATCCTCGTCGTAGTAGGTTTCCCATTTCCAACGGTCTGCGGGGGTCGTCCTTATTCCCGGTTTTCCCGAAAGCACGTTGGCCCAAAACCGCTCCACGTCGTATCCATCCGGGGGAAAAATGCAACCGTACCCGACAATCGCTATCGGATGAAATTTGTAATTGTGCAATATTTCACTTCCCTTTCTATGGTTTTCCCTGGGTTCGCCGAATCTGAGCTGAAAAATTAATAAGCTACCGTTATGAAGCCATCACCTCCCTTCCCGAGTCACCATTTATGCGAAATAAATGATGCAATTACATTTTCATGAATGTTTAACATTAATTTTTCAATTACCTAGATTATAACGATTTATTGTAAATCCACAATAAATTATTTATATTGTCATAAATTCGACATTTTGTATTAAAAATTAAAAAAAACCCCTTCTCTTCCCATAGAAAGAAAAGGGGGTATATCCCGAGTCAAGTTTGCCGAACCTGCACCTTAAACCACTCTAACGTCTCCCGGATCGCCTCCGGATGCGGGGTCGTCTTCACGCCGAAGGCGGCTGCGTATTTGCCGTGATCGACGATAAAGGGTCGTTCGAACATGTACATCATTTCTTTGATTTCCCGCATATCGGCGCTAAACCAGGAAGCCAGGGCAAGCAGCGGCTTCGGCGGGACGCGGAATTGAGGGGACTTGCCCAGAAAACGGTAAACCAGGCCGACAATATCCCGGGTCGTTAACGTTTCCCCTCCGGGAATGTGCCACACTTGGCCTAACGCGGCTTCCCGCTCCCCCAAGGTAACCAGCCCCTTGGCGAAATCGCGGATAAAAATGTAGGTGTGCGGTGCGTCGATATCGCCCAGCACGCTTGCCGCCTTCCCCTCCAGTGCTGCCCGGAACACCCTTGTGCCCAGCGCCGATTCCAGCACGCCGGGTCCATAGAAATCTGAAGCCCGGCCGATCGTCACCCGGACTTTGCCGCCGCGGTGCGCTGCGAGCAGCTTTTGCGCCATTTCAGCGCGGATTTTCCCTTTGCGGTCGGTCGCCCGCTCCGGCAAATCTTCCGTCAACACGTGATCCGTAGGTCCATACATATACAGGTTGTCGGCATATACCAATTTGGCCCCCGTTGCTTCAGCCGCGCCCAAAATCCCATCCGTGATCGGCGGAAACATCTCGGGCCACTTCGTATAAGGCGCTTTGGCGCAATGGTAAATTACCGAGGCGTTTTCACACGCCGCCAGAATACTTTCCCGGACTGTGGCGTCGCCCTTCACGACCTCGACGCCGGCGGGAACCCGGGCGTTCCCGCTCCGGTTGACCATGCGCACCCGCTTGCCCCGGGACAGCAGTTCCTCCATGACCGCCGCGCCCAGCGGGCCCGTGCCGACGATCACGTGTTGTTCCTCCTGGTTCGTCATAATCCATCTCCTCTTTTGGGAAAGAATGGTATGTTATTTCCGAATTAATTATACAAAATAAATTAACTCGAGTAAATTTTTTCGATGAACCAGGTTATTCGGCCGCTTTGTCCGCTTCCAGCAGTTGCAAATGCGCTTCATAAAATCCGCTGATATCCTCGGAACCAAATTGCTGCGCCGTCAGATAGGCCCCGTAAAAAATCGTAAACAGCGCCTTCACCGCAGTATCCATTGAGATGTCCGGCCGCAGCGTACCGTCCTCCCTTGCTTCTTCCATGCAGCGCTCATACAAATCCAGCATATCGGGCGTGGCCCGGCCCGCCTCGACATGTTCGGGGAACAGCAGCCGAACCTCGGCTTCGCTTAGCTCCGGCATCGCGGGATGCATGTTCATTTCCGCGAGAAATGAAATCAAGCTGGGTAATAATCCCGGCCGGTCCACCGCCATGTTCGCCACTTTGGCAAGCAAATGCCGGATCGCGGCGAACCCCCGCTTTCGTGCTGCGGCGATTTCGATGATCCGTTCGGTAAGCCAGACGCGCATGAAATAGACCAGCAAGTCTTCTTTTTTCGGAAAAAACTTAAAGAACGTGACCCGCGAGACCTCCGCTTTCCGGCAAATGTCCTCCAGCATCACTTCGTGAAACATTTTATTCTCCATCAGCGTCAGGGCGCTTTCGTACAGAGCCAGCTTGGCTCGCGCCTTTCTGAGCTCTCTCTGCGAAATATCCGAGAGATCCACGTTCATCCCCCTAATCCGTATACTTGTCAGGAACCGCCCATGCTGGCCAGCCATCCCGAGATAAACAAACTCAAATTCGACATGCTTAGCCGGCACATATAACTCAACTTTCTCAGCACGAAATAGGCAAATAAGCCTTGATGTAATTGAGGGTGGCCGCCATCCGTTGTGGGATCAACTGCAAAAGTGCATTCTATTTTTCCTAAATTATCGTTTTAGAGCGGTTGAAATGCAAAAGTGCATCTCATTTAGGACTATACGATAAAAAAGTAACTTTTCACCGGAAATGAACTGCACTTTTACCTTTGAACCACCGGTTTAGAGGAGTTTCGACAAAAATCGCATGCACTTTTGCATTTCGTGGGATTTCCCCCTCTACCTAGCGGCTACATGCCCCGCTTCCATCGCGGTTAAACCCATGCTCGACCTGCTTTTAAGTTCGTTTTCGTGCTGCGAAAGTAGGGTTATAACATATACGATAACAAAAATGCCGAAGAATGAAAACGTGTTATCAAGATGGTCCCGGTAAAGAATACTTTGCATTATTATTTTTATACTAATCGATCCATAATTCCTTGACAAAGGAATAAGGTTCTCCTTAATATATGGAATGATCGATCCATAATTAAATTCAGCTTAAGTCTCAATATTCATCATCCACGGCTATGGCCCAATCGGCCAACATCCCTGACAGACTTCCCTGGCTTGCCCTGCTCGCGCTGGCGATGACCGGATTTATCTGTATACTTACCGAAACCATTCCAGCCGGGCTGCTGCCGTTAATCGGGGAAGGACTTCATATAACAAAAGCGATGGCCGGACAGCTCGTCACCCTTTATGCGATTGGTTCGCTGGTGGCGGCCATCCCGTTCGCCATGTTTACCGGTGGGGTTCGGCGGCGCCCGCTGCTGCTCGCCATCATAGCAGGCTTTTTGGTCTTCAACACCATTACCGCCTTGTCGACCAGCTATACTTTAACGCTTGCCGCTCGATTTTTTGCCGGTGTGGCTGCCGGCGCGGCATGGGGAATGATCGCCGGTTACGCGCGGCGTATGGTACCGGATGCCTTAAAAGGACGCGCTCTGGCTGTCGCGATGGTAGGAACGCCGGTTGCTCTTACTTTCGGCGTGCCGATCGGCACCTTGCTCGGTGAACTGATCGGCTGGCGCGCCGTATTCGGACTCATGTCTCTGCTCACGCTTGTTTTAATCGGTTGGGTGCTGTGGAAAGTGCCGGATTACCCCGGGCAGCCTGCAAATCAAAGAATGACCGTCCGTCAGGTGTTTGTTATGCCCGGCTTACGTCCGATTCTCATGGTGGTGCTCACCTGGATGTTGGCGCACAATATTTTATACACCTATATCGCCCCGTTTCTCGAACGTTCCGGACTCGCAGGACGTGTCGATCTGGTCTTGCTGGTCTTTGGAATAGCCGCTCTTGTCTCCATCTGGATGGTTGGCCTGCTAATCGACCGCATGCTGCGCCCGCTGGTATTGATCAGCCTGCTCGGTTTTGTGCTTGCGTCAGTTGCCCTATGGGCAGGCGGCACATCGGCACCGGTAGTTTATGCGGCCGTGGCGTTATGGGGCCTGACTTTCGGCGGCGCCGCCACCCTGCTGCAAACCGCGCAAGCCAATGCAAGCGGTGAAGAAGGCGTGGATATCGCCATGCCCATTAACACCACGGTATGGAATCTGGCCATCGCCGGCGGCGGCATTGTAGGTGGTACCTTGCTGGAGCTGGTAGGGGTACAATCTTTTCCGGGGGTCTTGTCGATTCTCCTGCTTATTGCGTTGATTATAGCGTGGAAGGCGAAAAGGTATGGGTTTCCGGGGAACGGATCCGAAAAGAAATCGGAGTCTTAAGAAAAACGTCTATCGACTACTTTCAAGGAAGCCTTGATGTAATTGAGGAAAGCCAGCATTTACCGGTGGAGTTGACACTGAAATAGATCGGAAAGCTTTTTTCTGACTTTGACAGTGACTTCGTAGATCAGATCCTAAAGTTGACAACCCCATGTGATCAATTGCAAAAGTGCACTCCATTCTTCGTAAATTTCCACGTTAGAGCGGTTGAAATGCAAAAGTGCATCTCTTTTGGGGCTATCTGATTAAAAAGTAGATGTTGACCGGAAATGAACTGCACTTTTGCATCTGAACCACCTGTTTCGAGGAATTTCGACGAAAACCGCCTGCACTTTTGCATTTCGTGGGATTCCCTCCTCTTCTTTATATCGCAACGTGGCGGTAGTGGCATACAGTTCCTTCCACGTAAAGGTTTCAGCACGTTCAAGTTCCTGAATAGCGGCTTCAAGCTCCGCATTCCGTCGCTATCAACCCCATTCTCCCCCTGCTTTTAAGTTGGTTTTCGTTCTGCGAACGTTGAGTTATAAATTCTATAATCTTAAGAAAAACAAGCGAGCTCATGGCATAGCCATGGAACTCGCTTGACTAAAAAACTACCGGTATCCCGTTAAATTGCGAAGAACAATCGTAACCAATTTCTTGGACAGCATTGCCGATATGTATAAATTGTAAATAAATAACTTAAGCAATATGTTGCTTAAAGAACGACAAAACAGCCTAAAATATTAATGATAATAAAACATGTCGCATAATGATAATTATCCGACAAAAGACATGGGTAAAAATGTAGAAAAAAATAAAATTTTGCGGAGTACTTAATCAAATTATAGGCCAAATAGCACGCTTTTGCATAGTGCGTCAGTTAATAAATTCCTTTAAGCAGTCCTGTACATAATCCGGAGCTGCTTTTTTCATTTGCTCTACAGTATGCAAATACCGCTGAGTCGTATTGATATGCGCATGCCCGAGCGTTTCCTGCACTTGCTGAAGCGAAGCTCCTCCCAGCAAAGCCAAGGTTGCGTTGGTATGCCGCAGCCAGTGGGGTGTAAGCTTTTTTGTAATGCCGCAGCTTTCCCCGGCTTTACGAATGATACGTTCAATTTGTCTCGTAGAAATAGGAAACAGCCTGAGCGTATCGGGTGGTTCCGCGCCACCGGCAAGACCCCTTGCATATTCCGCAAATATTTCCCATAAATGCTGGGGCACCTTTATTTCTCTTGTCCTCCCTCCTTTTGTATAGTGAAGCGTAAGCCAAACGCTGGTCTCCATAGGATCCGTATGGAAATTTCCCCAGTACACCGAATTCAGTTCAGACACCCGCAGACCAAGCAATACAAGCGACAGCCCCATCAAATAATTTCTTTGGCTTTGCTGCTGCAAATGCTTAAGCAACAATCCTACTTCCTTTTTGGTTAAAAAGTTACGATGGCTGGTCACCTGAATTACCGGCAAGCGCACATTCGATGTAGGATTCCTTGCAAAAAAACCTATGTTGCTGTCGCTCCCCCACTTGTATAGCGATTTTAGCGGAGCAATGAAAGCGGCGATACTAGCCGGGGCCAATGCGCGTTTGGAGGTTACTTTCTCGCGTTGCTGCAGGTACAGCTTGAAGGCCTCAATCTCTCTCCATGTTACCGAATCAAGCTTCTTGAACCCGATGAACTCCCGAAAACAATGGATTGCCCTCAAGTAGCTCCTCCTCGTATTGTCAGCCGTACAGCAGGCACTCACAAACATGTGCACGATTTTATCGTCGCTAAAGTTATTCGAGTTCGTGTGCAGCAAAGTCAACTGATTTGCAGCATTCTTGTTGCTATTGGTAGTCATTATCCATCCTCCCCAAATTTTGTCGGATAATTATCATTATACGACCTGCTATGGACTTTGTTCACTAGCCCTTGGACCAGCGCAGGAGGAAAGACATTCACAGGTCTGCCGGAGGTTATGTATCAAAGGAAAGGAGGTTTTTTCACCAAGGCCAAAGCCGGAGCCAAAGCCAACGCCTTAACTTGAATGGCTTCTATTTTTCAAATATGTCACAAGAAAAGGAGAGAACACCATGAACTCCTTGCAAAAATTTATGGACAATCAGGCTATGGTACAGCAAGATTCAACATCACTGATCCAGTTGATCAACTTTATGCGCGCAAAACGTCCTGACGTTTATCGGCATAGCATACGGGTAGCTATGCTGGCGGAACGTATAGCCACGGAGATGAATCTGGCAAACTTTGACGGTATGGACGTGCGCTCATCATGGCGTCAAAGGCATCGGCTACAGAGCAGATGCGGGCCAATAATGGAATGTCCTGTTCTCTCAATCCATAGGGGTAACCTTGCCCATCCCAACGCTCATGATGATAAAGAATCACTTCGATGACCGGTTCTTCAAATTCGGAGATGTTATGTAAAAGGTCGGCGCCCACCTGCGGATGGAGTTTGATAATTTTCCATTGGCGCGGGAGGGCATGCGAGAAAGAAAACTTGCTGCGCGGCTGCTTTCTTCACGATCTGGGGAAAATCATGCTGCCTTTGGATGTGCTGGATCAGGCTGCGCCCCTTACCCACGGTAATAAAATCAGAGACTTGTTGAATACTTTGAGCGATATCAATATGGCGGAGGCTGACGAGACCAAAGATGCGGGTGAAGCATTGTACGTTTCCTCCCGGAATGTATCCATTATTGTTATTGCAGCTTCTGTGGCGATATCTATTTTGCTCGGATACGTGATCTCGCAGATTATATCCAGACCTCTCGCCCGCGTCGCTCACCTCGTCCAAGAAGTAGCAGGCGGAAATCTGCAAAACACACTGGACATATCCACCAAGGATGAGATCGGACAGCTCGCCCAAGGAGTCAATAACATGGTGGCCAGTTTGCGGGAAACCGTCAGCAACATATTAAGCCATTCCCAAAGCCTCGCCGCAGCATCCCAGCAAATTTCGGCCAGCACCGAGGAGATTGCCAGCGGGAATGCAAGCCAGGCGAATGATGCCCAAACCATCAGCGAGCTGTTCAAAGAACTGTCCTCAGCGATTCATGCTGTGGCCCGCAATACCGAACAGGCCTCGGAATTGTCCAGCGAAACGGTGCGCATCGCCGAAGAAGGCAGCGGGGTCGTTCAGTCATCCAGCGAAAGCATGAAATCGGTAAGCCTGCAGATGACAAGACTGGAAGATGACTCGCAAAAAGTCGGCGAAATTATCGGGGTTATTGAAGATATTGCGGATCAGACCAATCTGCTGGCGCTAAATGCCGCTATTGAGGCCGCGCGGGCCGGAGAACAAGGGCGCGGGTTTGCGGTTGTCGCCGACGAAGTACGGAAATTAGCCGAACGGAGCGGCGAAGCTACGAAGCAAATTACGGGCATCATTAAAGGAATGCAGGAAAATACACGCGCCAGTGTAAAATCCGTGCAGGAAAGTGCGGAATTGTCCGAACGCACCGGAGAATCTTTTGGGCACATCGTCAGCTATGTCAATGATGCCGGCCAAAAGGTGGCCGAGATCGCTGCCGCCAGCGAGCAGCAGGCTGCGCAAACCGCCACCGTGCTCTCCGCGGTTGAGAATATCTCGGCTACAACGCAGGAAGCGGCCGCAAGCAGTGAAGAAACGGCTGCCACCGCCCAATCGCTGGCCCAACTGGCCGAAGAACTGCAGCGTTCCGTTTCCGTGTTCAAGCTTTGAGATTAAGCCGCATCATTCTATTAATGGAGAAGCCTTTTCGGGAATCAGCATTCTTCGAAAAGGCTTCTTACTGAACAAATCTGTTCTGCCTTCATTCAAACAACCGCTTATGCTTATGAAAAAATCGATAAAAAAATTGTACGTTGTCCAGTTCAAACCATTCTGCCGTTTGCAAAAGCTTTGCATCCAAATTATAGATTTTAGCATGCAGCGTACCCAAAACAAATGGAGAGTGTGTGGCAATAATAAACTGACTGTCGAAATAACGTGCAAGCTCATTGATTTGCTCTGCCAGCTTGATTTGGTTGGCCGGAGAAAGCGACGTTTCCGGCTCATCCAATAAATACAATTGGCCGGGAAGCAAATATTGTTCAAAAAACTGCATAGAGGTCTCGCCATTGGAGTATTTTTCTTGAGAGAATTGAATATTTTCAAGCTTCTTTTTAAACGCATATGATTGCTCATATTGTTCTGCCTGAGCCTTACTCATCCCTTTGTTGATCTGCTCATACAACATCCCCTCACGCAGCACGGCGGATTGCTGAATCTTCTTTATTTCATACAAAATATCCTCTGACTTCATGTATCTGCTTCCATCAGGAAGTTGTTTAATTTCATGCTCTCGCTCATCATGCCCAAACTGATAGCTGCTCATTTCGAGAAAACGCTGAGCATAAATACTATGACCATCGCTTGTCATTCTTTCAGAACCGGTGATTCCTAATTTGTTGGCGATCACATTCAGTAAGGTGGATTTGCCACTGCCGTTACTGCCATACAGCACAGTAATCCGATCAAACCAAAGAACCTCACCAGCCAAGTGCTTGAACACATAATCAGGATATATGTTGGGATTTCGGCTCGTATAAGAAGAAAGCTTGAAGCTTCTTAAATAAATCATTGGCGCACTCCTTCTGCCTGTCTTCTGATTATGATTCAATTTTACCAGAAAAAAGACACGGATTTCTCAAGATAAAATTACTATCGAGCTGAGGGAAGAAATCCCCCATTAGATTTTTTGTTTTTATTCTTGTTTTCGATTAGACTATAAACATAGTCTTTCTTTCAACCGATATATCTTTTAACCAACCTAACTCATCTGCGGTAAAGGGGAAATTTTCTTTGAGAAAAAAAGCACAGAGCATCAGCCCTTCCGAACTGGTCGTCATGAAGGTGTTGTGGAAGGAAAGGAACTGCACCGCCAGTGTCATCATTGATCAGGTGTCCAAGGAAGCCGAATGGCATTTTCGCACGATCAAGACGCTGCTGCGAAATTTGGTTCGGAAACAATTCGTAGGTTTTAAGGTGGATGAACACGACAGCCGTATCTATTATTACTTTCCTCTCATCGAAGAAGAAGCTTATTTGCGGCAAGAGCGGCAGCAATTTTTGGATATGTATTATAACGGGAACAGGCACTCCCTTCTGGCAGGATTCCTTCAGGACGGGGGCCTATCCCCGCGCGAGGCGGAAATGCTCAAACAACTGCTGGCCCAAAATGACGAGCCCCGCGGGGATGAGCGGCCCTGATGGATATACTGTTGCCTATGCTCGCCTTGAAAGGAATCGAATTGACGCTGGCGGCCTCCGTGATCGCGCTCCTCGTGCTGATGCTTCGCCGGTTCGGGCGCAAACTGCTGGGGCCTCAAACGATATGCTGGCTCTGGCTCCTATTCCTGTTAAAGCTTTGCCTGCCTTTCGCGATCCCGAGTCCTACCAGCATTGAAAACTGGACTGACGCCTACCTGTACGAGCAGCAATTCGGCGTCGGCAACGTGTTCTCTTCCATAGGAAGGGGCTGGAGTGAAGTCAGGGAGGTTGTATTGGGGCCATCCGCCCTTCCCCCCCCTTCCCGGGAAACGCGTATGTACCTTGACGGCGAAGAAACGTGGATTCCCCTCCCTTTGTTGGAGCACCAATTGATCGAATCCACCCGCACCCAATCAAGCCTGACGGAGGTAGTTATTGCGGTCGCATGCGTATGGATTAGCGGGATTTGGATTTATGCGGCCACCGATTGGACACGAAGACGCCGGGCGCGCCGAATTGTCCGGTCCGCACTTCCGTGCGAGGACCGGGATCTGCTTGAGCTGTTCGACAAGTGCCGAGAGGAATCCGGCATACGCGGGCATGTCCGTCTAAAGAGATCGGGAATTCTCTTCCCCGCGCTTCACGGATTACTCCGGCCGGTCATTTTGCTGCCATACGATTACGACAAGAACTATTCGGCGGAAGAATTGCGGTTTATTCTGTTGCACGAGTTGATGCATTACAAGCAAAAAGACCTCCTCTTGCTCGGTTTGTCCCGAGCCTTGCAGATCGCTCATTGGATAAATCCGCTCGTGCACTTGGCCGTACATAAGTATCGCGACGATCTGGAAATCCGCTGCGATTTGCGCGTGTTGCGGCTGCTCAGACGGGAGGAACAAACGCGCTACGGGATGCTGCTCATCAGACAAGGGGAGTTGAACAGCATGCCTTCTCTTCCCGGAATCGGAGCGAACTTGGTAACCCGGCGCGCTCCATTGGCGGAACGGATCAGAACGATCGCCAATTTCCGAACCGAGCGCCAGGGCAAACTCAAGGCTATCTTAGGTGTCTGCCTGTTTGTTTTCCTATGTTTTTGCCTGCTGCCCTCAAATAATATGTACGCTGCTCTATATGCGGATAATTCACCAAAACTATATGCGTTTTGGTTGAACGAACGTGCCGATCCGCGCAGTCAGCAGACTCTGTCCAGCATCGCGGAGCAAATGAGCGGCATCCCGTCCAACAATCCAAGCGTCTCCTTGCTGCTCAAGTCAGACTTCGACAGCTTACCGCTTGGGCAGCTCCGGACCCGCCTACGGATGCTTTCGGAGACCGAAAGGGATTGTCCGATCTATGTGGATACGCAGCCGATTCGCGATTCGGTCCGGGAACAAGGATTACAAGAAGGACATGTGCTGGTGGCGGTACAATATCCTTACAATTACGTCAAGTATTGGGGCTTCGGTGTCGGCAAAAGCGTGCTGACGGACCTGTCCAGTCTCGAGCAATTGGAACAGCTGGCATTGTACTGACAAGCAATGATACAGGTAGGGTTTTGTTCGGTAAAAGGACTATGATTATAGTCTTTTTATAAATCAGATGCATGAAAGGATGATCGTGAATGCAAGTCGCTTTATTGGGAGACCATGTGTGCCGCTGCATGGAATCCCCGGTCCGAAAGCTTGAAGCGGAGAACGGAGCGGTGCCTTTTTCAAGTTACCTGACTTCAATGTTATCGGAAGCACCGTCCCTTAATTCCTATCCGTATGTTGGGCTTTCTGCGATGGGGCTGGGCAATTACCCGCAATCCCCCTACTCTATGCTGTTACCGTTAATTGCCGGATTGGGCAGCCGGAACAAAGAACTGTTGAGTCTAGCGCTTTTGTCAAACGCCGGGCGAGGACTCATGTCGCCGAGCTACGGTTATGCGACGGGATGGGGGACGGACCGCATGTTAAACAGCGCTTCCGGCTTCGATCTCAGACTGTAGGCAACCATTTGCGTCCAGCAACCGACCGCCGAATCATGGCCAGTTGCTGGACTTAATTGGTCCAAACGATGCCTTTATATTTCAATGATGTTTGAGAACAATCGGCCGAAGTAATCGAGATTCTCCTGGGCGGACAAATCCTCGAACAGGGTAATGTCCTGGGGAACTATGCCGAGCTCGCGCTTGGTTTCTTTCTCGTTTTTGCCAATAGTAAGGTCTGGTTACGTTGGTGTTCACGAGGCATTTCTTCAGGGGGCTCTTTAGACGGTCGAATATTTGAAAAAAAATTGCTTACCTTTCAGGAGTGGAGCCATCCAATACAATCGGCTGATCTCTTGTGTTTTTTAGCGAGACATCCGGATCCTCCGGCTTGGCATTCAGACAACCTTAATTATATGGAAGAGATCGAGGAGATCTGCACCCGGATTGCGATTGTTGACCGCGGAAGAGTGATTGCGGAGGGCACGAAGGATCAAACGAAGAATCGTTTCGTCGGTTTCAGTCACCCAGGTCGGTCGATTTTTAAAATAAGACGGATTTGCGCCTTCTTTTCATTCTCCCCGAGTACCCTTTTGGCCGATCCTTCCTCCAGTCCGTTAGTCCCGTAAACGTTGGCGTCACTTTTTATTAGGGACCGATAATATGCCATTGTTTATTGCAATGAAGGTTAACTATCGCACAAATGCTTATTGTTGTTTCAACCTATTGATCTCAAGTTCATTAAGGGAGGTTTTATGATATGTAAACTCGACATCTCGTTGTACTTCATCTAGTTTTCTGTTAAGCAACTCGAGCATGGACATAACATCCTCAGGACTTTCTGCCGCCAACTTATCAACTTTTTCTTCGATTCGTTCTACCTTGGCATCCACTACTTCAATTTTTTTCTGCAATGGAGCAAGCTTCTGATCTAAAAGTTCACCTATAGCTTTCAATAATTCCTCGTTCACTAATATCAACCTCCCTTTGTAATTATAGCATAAAGGAATATGACAATCCCTTATAAATCTTACTTATTCGATTGCGTTATTGAACGGCCGAGAACTTACGGGACATCGTCCGATACGTTGTCGGCGAGATCCCTTTTTTGGATGTAAATTGCTTGATGAAGTAGGTATCATACTCAAATCCGGTGGCACGCGCAATATCATTCAGGTTCATATCCGTATGCGTTAACAGATCACCCGCTACTTTCAAACGATGCGAAAGCAAGTAGCCGATCGCTGTAGTTCCGCATCTTTCCTGAAACAGCTTATTGAGCGTCACACGGTTCAAATGAGCGCAATTCGTCAAATCTTCCAAAGTAATTTTTCTGGGATAATTCGTGTGTATATATTCCAACACCAAATCAACAGGCGATTGTTCGCTATTGCGATTCAAATCCTCAAGCAACCCCATAATTTGAATAAAGTATTTTTTTATTCTGCACGCCCACCGTTCATCGCTTTGCGCCTGCACTTCCGTACCAAGTACAAAAAACCATTCAAATAAAAGCGGATATGCTTTCTCGGTTATACGAGGCACACCTCTATTAGGGGTAGCGTCAGGAAAATGCGGATTTACAACGTTAAGGAAATTTCAATACTAAAAAACCCAATTTCTCTGTATTAAAATAGTAGAAATTGGGTTCTTTTTCATTACTTCATTAAAGCGCCCGATTCTTGAATAAGCGATACTATTTATTTGTAAAATAAACAGACTATCCTGTTTTATGCTATATGGCTGTTTAAACAACTCAATGTTGCGTATAATCGAAGATATAGGACCATAAAAGATAAATAATTTGCTATATAGAAGGAAGGTAAAACAGCTTGGCAATAAAGGAAAGCATTACAAAGGATAAGATAATAGCCACTTCATGGAAGTTACTTCAACAAGAGGGATTGGAGCTATTTTCCATGAGAAAGTTATCAAAAAAACTCAATTTAACCGTTTCGTCCATTTACTGGCACTTTAATAGCAAGGAAGCTATATTTCAAGAATTAATTAATCAAGTGATTGGAGAAATTGAAATTTCATTAACTAAAAATACATGGCAAGAGCAATTATTGGAATATGGATATGCAATTTCCGTAGCCCTTCGTGGCAGACCCTTTTCTGCCCAACTTCTTATGGCTTATCCTCCCAAAGCTCCAAATTACTTGAAACTCATTGATAACCTGTTGAAAATTATTGAACATGTAAATGCAAGTAATGAACAGAAATTTTATACTATAAGTATTTATCTTAACTACATTATCACTTTTGAAATGGACCTTATGAATCTAAATTTAAATCTAGAACAAGAAGAGGTTCTGCCCGTAGACAGTTTAAAAACAAATTCTCCACTTCTATTTCAAATGAAACAGGAAGGGATTTTCAATAAGCTAGGTAATATTCAAATGTTTGAATACGGTCTTCTAGTGCTAATTAATGGGTTTGAATCTAATTTAGGAAGAAGCTAATAATTTATTAGTTTCTTTTTCTTTACACCTCGCCCGAACAGTGTTAGTATAATAACCGAACAGTGTTCAAGAAAATGAAATGAGGTGTTAATATTGGAAAAAGTACAGACAAAAGACTTTGACTTGGGGAAAATACTCCCTGCGGTGTTAACAATAGCAGCCGGAATGCTTTTGGTTATGATGGATACAACCATAATGAACGTGGCATTACCGCATTTACAAAGTGCATTCCACACGGATATGAATACAGTTCAATGGTCAATAACAGCTTATACGTTATCCCTCGCACTCATTATTCCATTGTCTGGATGGTTGGCGGATAGGTTTTCTGCTAAAAGAGTATTTGCAGGGGCAATTATTTTGTTTACCATTGCATCCATTCTTTGTGCGATATCAACATCAATTTCTCAGTTGATTATATTTCGGGTTATTCAAGGTTTAGCTGGTGGGGTAGTTGGACCGATTGGTATAGCAATGTCATTTCGACTAATCCCCATGGAGAAACGAGGATCCATGATGTCGATTCTTGGATTGCCAATGTTATTGGCTCCTACAATTGGCCCAGCTTTATCTGGTTGGTTGATTAGTATTTTCAATTGGCATTATATATTTTTAATTAATATACCAATAGGAATTATCTCATTTATTCTTGTTGTAAAATTCATTCCAAACTATAAAGCGAATAAAGAAAGTAAATTAGACAAATTAGGTGCTATCCTTACACCATTTGTTTTCCCGTTCATTATCTATGGGATTCATCAGGGAACTGCCCAAGGATGGCTAGAACCCAAAACATTACTATTTTTACTAGTGGGGGCATTAGCATTCATTAGCTTTATTTTTGTTGAGGTAAAAGCCTCAAATCCATTATTAGAGGTAAGGGCATTTAAAATTAGCGAATTTACAAAAGGAATGCTATTAATGTGGATCAATCAAATTGCAATTTTTGGGGCGATGCTTTTTGTACCACTTTATTTACAGAATGTAAGAGGCATGTCAGCGTTTAATTCAGGTTTAATGATGGTCCCTCAAGCTATCGCAAGTTTTATAGGGATGACGATAGGAGGACGTTTATATGATAAATTTGGCACCAAGTTTGCAGTAATTCCGGGCTTTATTTTTTCCGGAATTAGTCTATATCTTTTTTCAACAGTAAATGATGATACAAGCTACTTACTGGTTGTCATTTCTGTTATCCTTTTGGGGATGGGACAAGGATTGGTAGGAATGCAAGTAAATAACCATGCACTACAATCTGCTCCACTTAAACTAATCAGTCGTCTTACGCCTTTATCAAATGTTATGTTACAAGTCGTAAATTCTTTATCAATCGCAACATTAACTGCATTTATGACATCAATGGTTCATCGGTACGAAATACATGGCAAACATGGTAGCAATCCTTTACTATCAGTTCTTCATGGATATCACTCAACTTTCTTATTATTGGCCACCATGATAATTATTGGATTCTTACTTTCTATATTTTTAAAAAGGAAAAATACTCCAAGTAATTAAATCTCTATTGGCTGATATGACTTTCTATATATCAGCCTTTTTTACATAAAGCAATCTTTTGCATTAGCATAAATTCCACCATCTTACTGCCCCCGTATTAATAGTGGCTCATGGACAGGCTAAGTTTTTCTATTTGGTATGCAGCATCTGGCTCTTTAATGGAATAAGGAACGATTATTGTTTCCCTTCCGACAGCTTTCTATATAATGAAGCCCTAGACACATTTGTAATTTCACAAATTTGATTTACGGTCATATTTCCTTCTTTATATAGTTTTACTGCATAATTCATTCCTGCGTGATTTTTATGATACTTCTTTAACCGACCTTTAAATTTTCCTTCTTTCTTGGCCAACTCAATACCTTCACGTTGTCGCATACGAATAAGATCTCTTTCTAATTGGTTAACGCCAGCCATTACCGTAATCAAGAATTGGCTATATGGATTTTCTTCTGATAAATCAAGCCATGTATCTTTTAATGATTTTAAGCTTGCCTTTTTCCCCCGTATGTTATCGATCAATTCAAATAGATCTTGTGTACTACGAGTGATTCTAGTTAAGTCTGTAACATAAATGATGTCATCTTCCTGTAAATCCTCTAACATTTTTTGAATTTGCTCGCGATCCTTTGTTGCTCCTGAAACTTTCTCTTCATATATAATATCCATTCCGATCTCGTTCAGCTGCTGAAATTGCCTTGAAGGATTTTGGCTGGTCGAACTGACACGTATATAGCCGATTTTTCGCAAAATATCACCCCGTTTTTGAGACAAGTCTTATGAGACACTCTTAACTATGATTTTATCAGTCTACTACACATGTATCAATAGAGTACACTCTATTGATATATAATTAAACTAATTAACTGAATAATTGGAGAAGTGAGATGATACTATATGAAAATTGCGAGAGGTAGAGAATTACTTACACCGGAGCAGCGATCGGACTTTATGCAAATTCCTGAAGATGAGTGGGTGCTAGGAACCTACTACACTTTTTCTAAACGAGATTTAGAAATTATTAATAAGCGAAGGAGAGAAGAAAACCGTTTAGGGTTCGCCGTTCAATTAGCCGGCCTTCGGTATCCCGGTTGGCCATATACTCATATCAAAAGCATCCCAGATTCCGTCATACATTATATATCGAAACAAATCGGTTCCACTCCATCTTCGCTTAGTCTTTATCCTCAAAGAGAAAATACACTTTGGGATCATTTGAAAGAAATTCGTAATGAATACAACTTTGTAACTTTTACTCTAAAAGAATATCGAATGACATTTAAGCACCTTCACCAATTAGCTTTGGAAAATGGTGATACCATTCATCTGCTACATCAATGCATAGATTTTCTAAGAAAAAACAAAATCATACTGCCTGCTATCACGACACTTGAAAGATTGGTGTGGGAGGCAAGGGCAATGGCTGAAAAAAAGCTATTTAATACGGTTAGTCAATCTCTAACAAATAAGCAAAAAGAAAAGCTTGAAGAGATCATCACTTCTCAGCATCCATCCGAAGCCAATAAAACGATATTGGGTTGGTTAAAGGAACCACCGGGTCATCCTTCACCCGAAACATTTCTAAAAATAATAGAACGACTCGAATACATACGAGGAATGGAATTAGAATCGGTAAAAATTAGTCATTTGCATCGCAATCGCCTGTTACAGCTATCTCGCTTGGGTTCAAGATATGAGCCTTACGCATTCCGTGACTTTCAAGAAGATAAACGTTATTCGGTATTAACCGTCTTTTTATTACATCTTACACAGGAGTTAACGGATAAAGCATTTGAAATTCATGACAGGCAAATACTCAGTCTGTTATCAAAAGGCCGTAAGGCTCAAGAAGAAATTCAGAAACAAAACGGTAAAAAGCTGAATGAGAAGGTTATACACTTTACGAACATCGGACAAGCTTTAATCAAAGCAAAAAAAGAAAAATTAGACGTTTTTGAGGTTTTAGAATCCGTTATTGAATGGAATTCTTTTGTTTCTTCGGTGGAAGAGGCCCAGGAGCTTGCACGTCCTGTCGACTATGATTATTTAGACTTACTGCAAAAACGATTTTATTCACTTAGAAAATATACGCCAACGCTATTAAGGGTATTGGAATTTCATTCTACAAAGGCAAATGAGCCACTTTTACAAGCTGTTGAGATTATCCGAGGAATGAACGAATCCGGAAAGCGAAAAATACCTGATAACTCACCTGTGGATTTTATTTCAAAACGTTGGAAAAAGCATTTATACGAGGATGATGGTACAACAATCAATCGTCATTACTATGAAATGGCTGTTTTAACAGAACTTCGTGAGCATGTTCGAGCAGGAGATGTTTCTATTGTTGGTAGCAGACAATATAGAGATTTTGAGGAATATTTGTTTTCAGAAGATACATGGAATCAAACGAAGGAGAATACGAGATTATCAGTTAGTTTATCATTCGAGGATTATATGACGGAGAGAACCAGCAGCCTAAACGAAAGGTTAAAGTGGTTAGCTGCCAATTCCAACAAGTTAGACGGAGTTTCTCTTGAAAAAGGAAAGCTGTCAATTGCACGCTTAGAAAAAGATGTTCCAGAAGAAGCAAAAAAATTTAGTTCAAGCCTGTATCAGATGCTACCAAGAATAAAATTAACCGATTTACTGATGGATGTTGCTTATATAACAGGATTTCATGAGCAATTTACTCATGCTTCCAATAATCGAAAACCGGATAAAGAAGAGACGATTATTATTATGGCTGCCCTTTTAGGGATGGGAATGAATATTGGTTTAAGCAAGATGGCTGAAGCAACACCAGGACTTACATATAAGCAATTAGCCAATGTATCTCAATGGCGCATGTATGAAGATGCAATGAATAAAGCCCAAGCTGTATTGGTAAATTTTCATCACAAATTACAATTGTCTTCCTATTGGGGAGACGGTACAACATCCTCGTCAGACGGTATGAGAATGCAGCTAGGTGTTTCATCACTACATGCAGATGCAAATCCACATTATGGAACTGGAAAAGGAGCCACCATCTATCGTTTTACTAGTGATCAATTTTCTTCTTACTACACAAAGATTATTCATACTAATTCAAGGGATGCGATTCATGTTTTGGATGGTTTGTTGCACCATGAGACGGATCTAAACATAGAAGAGCATTATACAGACACGGCCGGTTACACAGACCAAATATTCGGACTGACTCATTTATTAGGATTTAAATTTGCTCCAAGAATAAGAGATTTATCAGACTCGAAATTATTTACAATAGATAAAGCAAGTGAGTATCCAAAATTAGAAGCCATTTTACGTGGGCAAATAAATACAAAGGTCATTAAAGAAAATTATGAGGATGTTTTGCGATTAGCTCATTCTATAAGGGAAGGAACAGTTTCGGCATCCCTTATTATGGGGAAACTAGGTTCTTATTCAAGACAAAACAGCTTGGCTACAGCCTTACGTGAGATGGGTCGAATAGAAAAAACGATCTTTATTTTGAATTATATTTCGGATGAATCACTAAGAAGAAAAATACAAAAAGGATTAAATAAAGGAGAAGCCATGAATGGACTGGCAAGAGCTATTTTCTTCGGAAAACAAGGAGAGCTTAGGGAACGAACCATACAGCATCAATTGCAAAGAGCCAGTGCCTTAAACATAATTATCAATGCCATCAGTATCTGGAATACTTTACATCTAACAAAAGCAGTTGAATATCAAAAACGGTCAGGTAGTTTTAATGAAGAATTATTGCACCATATGTCACCTCTAGGTTGGGAACATATTAATTTACTAGGAGAATACCATTTTAATTCGGAGAAAATGGTCTCGTTAGATTCTTTAAGACCATTGAAACTTTCTTAACGTTGTTAAAAATGGGGGAATCGTCTTGAAAATGGGCTTAACGTTGTAAATCCGCATTTTCCTGACGCTACCCCTATTAGGATGATCACTTTCAAAAAAGGAAAGACCTGTTTGTATTCTCGGAGCGGACGGAAAGTAACCCTGGGTTTCGGAAAGAGTTACACTGTTCAGAAACTCGGGATGAAAACTAAAGGATTGTGCGGCAATGTTCTGCTTCTCAAGGACTTTCAGATCATCATCTTCAGCCAGGCAAAGAACGCCGGGAGCGGCGATAGAGATCGGGCGTTCGTTTAATATCCCGCTCATGCTTCCGGACGTAATGAAAATCAGAGTTAGACGTTCGGGATATGGAAGATTGCTAAAATCCTCTACGGCGGCAAATTCAATGTTCACGGTACGGTTTTTGTATCGATCCATTTGCGGCATAGCAGTCACCTATTATCAAATAGTATAGTTAGATGCTTCATTTATGCCAGTGTACCACACAATCTTGCGGGATATAATAACGATGTAACAACTAAGCCCATGCTTGGCGAAGCAAGTTTTGTGCAAAGTTGACTCAGGAAGTAAGGCTCACAAAACATTTAGGAGGGAAATCTTGATGGCTATCGAACGTTTTCATATTCAAGTCTCCGATGAAAACCTGGACGACCTAAAATACAGACTGCAGCACATCCGTTGGCCGGATGAACTTGAAAACCAGGGTTGGGAACGAGGCACGGAATTAAGTTACTTAAAATCGCTAGTTTCGTATTGGAGAGACCATTACGATTGGCGCGCCCAAGAATCCGAGCTGAACCGCTTTTCCCAGTTTCGCTGCAATATCGACGGGATCGACGTGCACTTCGTGCATGTGCGCGGGAAAGGACCTAACCCTTTGCCCCTGATTCTTACCCACGGATGGCCCGACAGTTACCTTCGTTACCGAAAAATTATCCCGCTGCTTACGGATCCGGCCAGCCACGGCGGCAATCCTGAGGACGCTTTTGATGTGATTGTGCCTTCGTTACCCGGATTCGGGTTCTCCAGCCGCCCTAAACATCCCGGCGTCAACAATTTTCGTGTCGCCGAAATGTGGGCTAAGCTGATGACAGAAGAATTAGGCTACCAAAAATTTGCCGCCGCAGGCGGGGATATGGGCTCCGGCGTAACAAGATACCTGGCAGCAAACCATCCCGAACTGTTATTCGGCATCCACCTAACCGATATCGGGATTATAAGAGATCTCATGAATTCATCGAATCAGGCCAAGCTTTCGGAAGAAGAACTGCGATACAAGAAAAATGCGGCGGAATGGATTGCTCAGGAGGGAGGCTATATGTCTATTCAATCGACACGCCCGCAAACACTAGCTTATGGACTATCCGACTCGCCCGTAGGTTTGGCAAGTTGGATACTAGAGAAATTCCGGGCATGGAGCGATTGCAACGGCAACCTCAAGCAAAAATTCAGCGAGGATGAGCTCATCACGCATATTATGATTTATTGGGTGACGAACACCATAGGATCGACAGCACATATGTACTATGAAAATGCGCATTCTTTGCCGCCACTCGGCTACATCGGGGTTCCGACAGGCCTTGCCCTGTTCCGGGCAGATGTCTTGCTGCCGCCCAAAGCATGGGCAACGCGCCACCTGAATGTAACTCGCTGGACTTCGCTGCCCCGCGGCGGACATTTTACCGCGATGGAAGAACCGGAACTTTTCGCCGATGATATTCGCGCATTCTGCAGGCCTTTTAGAACGACAAACTAAAGAAATCATATAAGAAAAATGGGCCGCTGCACGTACAGTGTAAGTCAATATCGTGCTGGCGGCACATCTATTTTACTTAATGTTTTAACTGCAAATTTTGAAAATTCCACATTATAACTGGAGTTCACGTTTAACGTCCTCCAGTGATAAGGTTTTCCCTTCTTGTTGATCTTTCCGAGCTTCTTCTATCGCCTTAATGTCTTCTTCTGTAAGCATATCCTCTTCATCGAATTGCTGATCTAACAACCACGACAAAAAACTCTTAGCTAACAACTTATTCTTACTATTTAGCTTCTTGACCAATACTTCGAGTTCTTCATTAGGTACACTCATAATTCGTACCTCCTTTGTTAAACATTATAACTTAATTAATGATTAAATCTCCATATACTTTTTGTTGAAGGTATGCGTTGTTTTAACACAAAAAAGGCTAACCGCTTGGTTAACCTTTTTCGTGTTGAATGGTAATTGGATGCGGATTTGCATCTGGCCAATGAATTTCCCGGATTATCCTTTATGGCTTACCCTAAAAATATCCTCTATAACATTCATGACTTTGCGAACCTCATGATTTTTCACGATCGGTTCCGCGCCTTCGCGAACGACCTCATAAAAATTTTGATAAAACGGAACAAAATCCGCTTTGGGCTCCGGGAAGGCGATTCTTTCGGTGGCCTCTTCCGAAGGAGGCGCCATCGTTTTGGTGAGTCCCACACCCGCTTGGATCGGCACCGGAGCCGGGACATCCTTGCGGCCGGTAGCGGCAATGATCTCGCCGGACAAATCCCAATCGTCAATTTTTGCGGTTCCTTCCAGGCCTTTTACGTACCAACGGGGGAGCTTGGTATAGTTGGTGGTGCCCACCTCAACCAAGGCCTTCACGCCATTTTCAAAGGTAATGTAGCTCATAAATCCATCATCGACTTCATCGCCTAAGATATAGCTCAAATCCGCCTGCACGCTCTTAATCGGACTGTCTACCAGCCATAGCAGTTGATCCAGCAAATGGACCCCCCAATCCAACAGCATGCCGCCCCCATGTTTCCGCAAATGACGCCAGTCTCCCGGAATGCCGTTGGCGCCTTGAACGCGAGATTCGATTTGGAATATATCCCCTATCGTCTTTTTTTGATACAGCTGCCGAATTATGAGAAAATCCGGGTCCCAACGGCGATTCTGGTGAACCATAAAGACGTTTCCGGTCGCTTCGGCAACCGCCAAAATCTCATCGAGTTCACGGGTGTTCATCGCCACCGGCTTTTCGCAAACCACATGCTTTCCCGCCTGCAAAGCTTTGATCGCTATTTCTTTATGAGAATCGTTGGGCGTTGCGATAAGTACGGCTTCGATGTTTCCGTCATTCAACACTTCTTCCAGGCTTTCATAAATCCGCAGGCCCTTGCCTTGGGATATTTGCTGTCTTTCTCCGGAAATATCATAGGTCCCCACGGCTTGAACTCGAGTACTTTCCGCAGGGATAAGATTGTGGGCATGGTAGGAACCCATACCGCCATAGCCTATTACGGCAAAATTTATGATTGACATCCTTCTTGCTCCTTTACGCCCACCACATCGCCGAGGGTTGTTCATGAATCATGATCGATTTTAAGTTGGTAATGGCACGGCTCAATCCTTCGTCAATAGACATTATCGGATCTTCATGCTCAATACTTAAGACATAATCATAGCCGTAAACGCGCAATGCGGAAATGATGTCCGACCATACCTTCAAGTCATGGCCGCAGCCTACGGAGCGGAAGGTCCATGCACGGGTCTTTACATTGCCGTAGGGCTGCATATCCGTTAATCCGTACATATTGATGTTGTCCTGATCCAAATAGGTGTCTTTGGCGTGGAAATGGTGGATCGCGCCGGCCTCGCCAAGAATTTTGACGGCCGCCACCGGATCGATCCCCTGCCACCATAAGTGGCTTGGATCCAGGTTGCAGCCGATGGCTTTGCCGGTCGCTTCCCGCAATTTCAACATGGTATAAGGCGTATGGGCCAAGAAGCCGCCATGAAGCTCAATCCCGATCTTCACGCCTGCCGCTTCCGCTTCCGAATTAATTCCCTTCCAGTAAGGGATTAACTTTTGTTCCCATTGATAAGTATAGCTGTCCTCATATTCGGTTGGCCAAGGCAATACAGGCCAGTTCACTTGGGTGTCCGAGGCGTTCCCGCCCGATACGCCGGAGAAACCATTCACAACCGGAACGTTCAGCAAGCTTGCCAATTTGATGGTTTTGCGCAGTAATTCATCCGCTTCCGCTGCCACTTCTTTTATCGGCGAAATCGGGTTGTTATGGCAACTGAGCGCGGAAATTTCCAAGCCCTTGTCCGCCAATTTAGCCAGGTATTCTTTTCTTGCCTCGCTGCTTGCCAGCAATTGATCAATATCCAAATGAGCGTTGCCCGGAGAGCCGCCGGTACCGATTTCAACCGTTTGCAATCCTTTTTTGGCCACTTCCTCAATCATCTCTTCAAAGCTGAGATGGTTAAACAATGGGGTAAATACACCTAGTTTCACTTTCGATCACTCCTTTTATTTTTCACGTGCTTAATAGTGCTGCCTAATAGCGCTTTGGCGGTTGCCTTCCCTCTTATAGATATACCGGCTCGCCGGTCTGCGAAGATTTATAGATCGCTTCTAAAATTTCAGTAACCACCAAGGCTTCCTCCGGTTTCACTACAGGTTCGGTATCATGGAGGATGGCACTTACCCAAGATTTCGCTTCAAGAATTTCCGGTTTCTCGCCCGCGCCATCGTAGAAGTCGACACCGCCCGTTTGTAGTTCAATTTTCTTCTCGTACAGTAAGCTGTGGTCTTCGCCATTGATGGTCAAACCGTTGTTCATATCGGCGCCCGCTTTGGTGCCGCACAGGGTGGTTTTGGCTTCTTTCACATCCAAGCTATTTAAGGCCCAGCTGGATTCCAGGAAGATCGTTGCGCCGTTTTCCATGACAACAAAACCGAAAGCGGAGTCTTCCACGGTGAATTTTTCCGGATCCCACGGTCCCCATGCGTTGGCGGCATTGGGGGTTTGGGATAAGGCATGGTAGGTTTTCCCAACCACGTATTTAGGCTTGTAATTGTTCATCATCCAGAGCGTCAGGTCTAAGGCGTGCGTGCCGATATCGATCAATGGACCTCCGCCTTGGGCTTCTTCATCCAGGAAAACGCCCCAAGTTGGCACCGCACGACGGCGAATCGCATGGGCTTTTCCGAAATAAATGTCTCCCAATCCGCCCTCTTTGCAAATTTCATGCAAATATCTCGAATCGGTGCGGAAGCGGTTTTGATAACCGATCGTTAATTTTTTGCCGGTGCGCTTGGAAGCTTCAATCATGCTTCTGGCTTCTTCGGAGGTTTTCGCCATCGGTTTCTCGCACATCACATGGCAACCCGCTTCCATGGCCGCAATGGATAATTCGGCATGCGAGGAGTTAGGGGTACAAACATGGACAACATCCAAATCGGCACCCGCTAACATTTTTTTGTAATCATCAAAAACCTGCGCATCTTTGGTTCCGAATTTTTCTTTTGCTGCTTCTGCGCGTTCCACGATGATGTCGCAGAATGCCACCATTTCTACTTCTTCTACATTTGAAAGCGCAGGCATATGCTTGCCATTTGCAATCCCGCCGCATCCGATAATTCCTACTTTTAATGTCATAACCATCCTCCTGAAAACGTTTCTATTTGTCGAGTTCATTATAGCCAAATCCGCAACTTCTTTCTTCCCGCTTTTCCCGCAAAAAACTCCCGAATATTGCGCCTTCATCGAGAACTAAAAAAGGGCATTAAACAAGAATTCCTCGTCTAAGCCCATTTTTTTCTTAATGGTTATTCAAATTCTTCCGGTATTGCAGCGGCGATTGTCCAACCGCCTCCTTAAAAACATGATGGAATGTTTTCACGCTGGCAAATCCGGCCTTTTCCGCAACTTCAACCATCGGTATCTTTTCGTTCGCTAAAATAAACTTGGCTTGATTAATACGATATTCCGTCAAGAACTGCATAAACGTTTGTCCGGTATTGGTTTTGAAGAAACGGGTAAAGTAGTAAGGGCTGAAGCCCACGAATTTGGCAACATCCTCCAGCGCAATGACTTCCCGGTATCGATCTTCCACATATTCGAATACTTGATTGAGCAGATCTAAAGTTTCTTTATGTTGAATGGCAGATCGTTTGGTCGGCGCTTTTCTTTCTTTGCGCCGCGGCAAATGCAAATAGAATTCCCCAATCAATTGATACAGATAACCTAGTGTCAAATAATTCATGCCGGCGGGTTTACTCTGTTCGATCCCATAAAGATGAACCAACAGCTCCGTGGCCTTCCGAGCCAGCGTCTTAGGCCAATTGCGGCTATGCCGTTCCCCGGATTCAAACAGACTTAACAAAGAGTCTTCGGAAGTCCGCAAAATTTTCTCGTCAAACAGCTTCAGGTTAAACTGGAAGACATAGCGTTCACTATCCGGGGAAGCCAGGAAATAATGCGCTTCTCCGCTTGGGAAAAAGAAGATTTCCCCTTCCTCCAGTTGAACGATATCTTCATCAATGCCGATGTTGACCTTGCCTTTTCGGGAATAGATGATTTCAATTTCTTTATGCCAATGTGGATAAACGATAGTCATGCCGTCGTTTAGGAACGCTCTGAACGGGATTGAATCCTCGAACTCCGGAAATTCCAGATAATAACTCATAACCAATTGACTCCCTATATGTCGGATAAGCTGCCGCCCCTTTTATCATAACGGGAAAATCGAATAAATGCAGCAGCGGAGTCTTTAACGGATTTTCACCAATTTCAAATTGTGCGAGATTCAAAGATATTATACCGTAATCTCAGGTGATAGCCATGTTGAAAACATTCTTGCTCTCCCTCATTTCATGGTATCGTCTTTAATGATTTTAGCGTGTTCGATCTCCCTTAAAATCCGTCCAAAGTTCATAATAAACAGGCTGCGCATCCATACTAAGAAAAAGGGTAAGGAGCTGTCAGCAAAATGAGTATATTTACGGAAGTTGCCCCAGCAAATCAATTACCGGAAGGAACCGAAATTCAAAAAGTTGCGGATGTGATCACCCGGCAACTGCAATTGTGGGGCGTCAAGCGGATTTACGGGGTTATCGGGGACGCTATTTTTGGCCTGATGGATGGTCTCTCCCGCCAGAATGATTTGGAATGGATTGGCGTAAAACACGAGTCCGTCGCTGCCATGATGGCCTCTGCCGAAGCCAAATTAACCGGTCGCATCGGAGTGTGCGCCGCGCAAATGGGACCAGGACTGACCAATCTAATAACCGGCCTTGGAGATGCCTACTTAGATGGCGTTCCCGTCTTGGCGATATCCGGTCAAGCACCTACCCGCAAAATCGGAACAGCGTACAAGCAGTTTATCAATCAACAGGGCCTGGTTCAGTCAATCACCGGGTTCAGCCAGATTGTCATCCACCCCGATGCAGTCGTTGACACATTAACACAGGCCATGTTTACGGCAATGGAACAGACAACTCCCGTTCATCTCTCCATACCTTCCGATTTATGGACACTCCCCTGCGGGGCAAAACCGCGCGAACCGATGCAAATCGCAAATCAAATCGCTGGACAGAGCCAAATCCGGCAGGCGGCGAATCTTATGCTGAAAGCGAAACACCCCGTAATCCTTGCCGGCAACCGGGCAAGACCTGCCAGTGATGCGATCCGGAAATTGGCTGACCGCTGGGGATGCGCAATTGTTATGAGTTACGGAGCAACAGGGATGATAGCGGATTCACACCCTTATCTGCTCGGCAGTTTGGGCGAAGGCGGCAATCCTTTTGTGAGCGAGTTATGCAAACAAGCGGATGTCGTCCTTGCCGTTGGAACCTCCTGGTGGCCGGAACATCATGTCCCTGAACAGGCGCAAGTGATCCATATCGAAGAACGGATCTCCGCGATCGGAGAAGTTGTTCCAGCACAATTCGGGATCGTTGGCAGTATCCCCGAGATCATCCAAGCACTAACAGAGGGCATGGCAGACTACCGTCCAAACCCCGATTGGCTAGGGCTCGTAAACCAATGTAAACAAGCCTGGAATGAACAAAATAATCTGGAACGTGCCATCTCCTCGTCACCGCTCCATCCCGCAGCGATTGTCAGCGCCGTTGAACAAAACATTGACAAGGACGCCATTATTGCGCTGGATGAAGGAGATGTCACCTTATGGCTTCTGAGAAACTTCAGGGGAACAGCCCATCAGTTCGTGTTGTCGGAGCGTTGGAGAACCATGGGGTTTGGACTGCCGGCCGCCATGGCAGCGAAATGTTCATACCCGAACCGGCAAGTCGTTTGTATTACGGGGGACGGCGGATTAGGAATGGTACAGGCCGATTTGATTACAGCCGCACGTTACGGCTTGCCCATAACCGTCATCGTTTTCAATAATGGAACCCTGCAAATGGAACAGGACAAAATGATGATGAAACATCTCCGTCCGTTTGCGACGGACATCTCGAACCCGAATTTCGTCCAAGTTGCCGAAGCGTCCGGATGGGTGGGCAAACGGGTGGAAACGAATGAGGAACTGCGCATCGCCCTGAATGAAGCGAAATCAGCCGCAAAACCTTACCTGATTGATGTTTTGACGGCAAACATAACGCACCCGGATTTTCAAATCCAAAATGAAGGAGCCATGCGGCCATGACCACGGAAACCGATAAACTTCCAACATCCGTAACCATGCCCAAACCGCCCTATCCGCTCCAGCATCAGGACAAGCAACCCGGTATGGAGTCTCTGATGAACCCGTATAGGCGTTAACCAAGACACATTGCGACTTGCCAGAAGCAGTTATTTGTCTTAATACATTTCCTGCCCCATGGATTTGGCGACTCTTCCCCGAACCTCGTATGCCAATTGTGAAGCTCGAACTGTCGCATCCCAAACGGCCGGCTCCACAATAGATCGGCAGATGGTCAAAGCTTGTTGGGTCGGCGGAACCATTTGCCTCAAGGTTTGCTCGGCTTGGTCAATGGCAGCCGCGTAACGTGGGCCCGCCGCACGCCGTAGATTGGCAAGGGCTTCCGGAAACGTTTGCCACAATCGGATAATCGAGAGCATGCATCCGACGGCCAAAGGAAAATGTGAATATCGGCCACGTCCAGCTGCCAAAAGCTCCGCTGCTCCCAATGCGGAATAAAGATGGTAACTTAAAGGCGTGAGATAACGAGAGTGTACAATGTGCAGTTCAGGAAGTCCCCAAGCTTCGGGAAGGTATCGAAACTCTGAACTCATGCCGCATCCCAACGCAAGAGCTCTACTGACGATCTGGAGATGTTGAAGCACCGAACCCATGGCCTGTCGAAATGAAGGGGAAGCCAAGGGGATTTGTTGAAGTACAGGCTGCAATCTGCTCATCTCCGCATTGGCATCACTCAAATCGGGTTGCGGCATGGTCTCAAAAACGTAGTTATGAATTGAATAATCATTTTGTGAAAATGACATTTGAAAGCTCCTCTCAGGTAAAAGTACATTATTAGGGTATGAGCCTACAAGATTATCCGGCATCGGACATTCGCCCATTTCATGGGCAGTCATCGTCGTTTTTTTCAAATGATCCCGAAACCATTGGAGAATATGATCAAGCCGGACCACCCGGTGCCAAGGTTCTCCTTCGCGGGATAACTCGTGGGTTTCGGTCAAAAATCGAACCATGCGAACTTTACGTTGCAAAAACTTTAAAGCTGTGTAAAACTGTTCCCCTTGTTCGATGGGAACCCGGAAATCACGGTCGCTATGAATAAGCAGCAACGGGGTTTTAACCTTGTCAACAAAGCTGATCGGGGAACGCTTAAGATAACTCTTTGGAAGCTCCCAGGGTGGACCTCCGAACTCCTCGGCATGCAAATATCCTCCGTCCGATGTACCGAAGAAACTATAAAGATTACTGATTCCCCGCATGGATACCGCTGCCTTGAACCGGTTGGTTTGGGTCACAATCCAATTGGTCATGTATCCGCCATAACTGCCGCCTGCCACTCCTAAACGTCCAGGATCTAGGGTTCCCCGCGATAAGGCGGTGTCCACTGCTGCCATCAGATCGGCATAATCATGATTTCCCCAATCCCCCCGGATCGCATCAGCAAATTCCTGACCATACCCCATACTTCCTCGAGGATTCACAAAAATAACTGCAAATCCATTCGATGCAAGCAATTGAAACTCAAAGAAGAAGACATACCCATACATGGCTGTAGGTCCGCCATGAATTTGTAAGATGCCCGGGTGCTTTTCCCCCGTAGAATAAGGCGGATGAAGAATCCAACCTTCTTCTTCCGGGCCGCCTGGCGAGCGGAAGGTAAACCGAGTCGGCCGCGCAAGCTTGACATGATCCAGCCAATCACGGTTCACTCTGGTAAGTCGCCGCTGGTTAACGGACTCCTCTGTGATCTCACCCACCCAAATATCGTTAGGAAGCGTAGAAGCGGTCACGGCCATAGCTGCCCTGCGGGCGCCTAAACTGAAACTAAGGTTATAGATGACCCGTTCACCGTGTGTGAGTTGTTTCCCCTGCCCATCGGGAACGGAAAAACGCCAGAGGTGAACCGTCCCATTTGCACTGACATTCATGAAGATCGATTTCCCGTCCGGAGACCAGTGAGGCGTTACGCCTGGCTGCTCAATCCCGAGAAAATCTTTAATCGCATAATCGCCAACCGGATACTTGAACCCTGCGGTAAGTTCCCTGGGCTCTCCCCCGTCCAACGGAACAATCCATATCCCCCGGTTGGTATAATATCCCGATTTTCGGTCATGACCTATATAGGCAATGAACCTCCCATCCGGCGACCACGACGGATAAATGGCGGGCCCTGCACTTCGAGTCAGACGGCGTGCCACCCCTCCACCGGATGGAATGACCCAAATATCGTTGACTAAATCCAATTCAGTCCTTGCCGAGATTCGGTTGCCGGCTACCGCTATAAAACGACCGTCAGGGGACCACGCCGGGGAAGAAAAATTAGTGTTGCCAAAAGTCAGTTGTTGAAATACGCCTCTCTCTGGGCCTGTGACTTGAACAGTGAACAGATGCCAGTTCTTATTTACGAGAAATCCTACGCTATCCAACTTGTACCGAAGTTGGTCTATGACCAATATATTTTGGGAAAATCGTTCTCTGGGATTAAGCGCTTGCTCCTCCTCTTTTTCCTTGTCGCCCGCGCTTAGACGAATGATACAGGCGATTGTTCGGCCATCAGGACTCCATACCGGTACACCGGCAACGTTTCCTACATGGGAAAACAACCGCGGCTCTTCTCCGTTGTTGCGCATGATCCACAGTTGCCGCGATCCCGAACGGCCGGAAATGAAAGAGATAAATTGTCCATCGGGAGACCAACGTGGGGCATAGTCCAACTCTAATCCTGAGGTCAGGGGGCGGGGTTCATCGTTACCGGAGGTGCTTACGACCCAGATACGACTCTTATACTTGTTCGTGTTGCGATCCATGATCGATTCAACGTAGGCAATTCTCGAGCCGTCCGGCGAGATTTGCGGATCGTTCACGGCCCTCAGATTGAAAAGATCCTCTGAAGTCAATCGTCTTTCATAACTCATATAAATCCTCAATTCGAGACTTTTATTGGTTTTGCCTCAGCATATGCCTAACTGAGGGTAGGGGTTCGGGAAGAGATATGCTTCGCCTGTTCAAAGACAAGTATACGAACTGGACTGGGTGTAAGATCAAATGCAGATCATATGCAGCGAGGACGAAAAAGTAAAAAAGTGCAGAACCGAAGTTCTACACTGTCAATAATTCTGCTCCGCTGGAGAAGTGGTAGACGTCGTCGGCGGCTCCGTCCGTAAATACATCTCGACAAGCGCCGGCGTAAGCCATATGCTGGCGAATCATACAAAAAACCTCATCGGAATACCGGTGAGGGAAATGGGTAAACTTACGCTTTGTAAACCAGATTGATGTGGTCGAGGTTCGTGCTGCTGTTGAAAATAAATTCGAGCTGATAAGCTCCGCGGATATAAACGATTTTCTTCTGCTCGATGCTGCCTGTTTTGAAAACGGTGGAGGAATGAGGCGCCCCCCATTGCTGTACGAGCATCTTCACCGTAATGCCGCCGATATTAGCCTCACGTTCCACATTTGTCCCGAAGTAGCGCATTTCCTGGATTTTGTTCCCCTTATAGGAGATGGCATATCCGGGGTGGCCCATCTCTGCGTGGTAGAAATCGAATGCATTCGAAGCTTTGGCAGGCATTTCAGGCTCGCCGATGGCTTTGATTACGTCCTCGTGCGTGCTTTTTGCTAACGTCAATCCCTCAAGACCGGGAAATTGACCTTGGAGTGCCGGTTTGTAGAATCTGTTCAGCGTCTGTAATGCCTGCTTATAGTAATCCGACGTTGCAGACGATGCGGACGCAGATGCTGCGGCTGCTTTTGCAGGCAAGAGTTCATTCGTAATTCCAGCGGCGCTTAGTGTTAAGGCTCCTACGGCCATAATTGCAACGGTTGCTTTTTTAATTCGTTTCATTCGATTCGTCTCGTCTCCTTCTTTTGCTGTCTTGTATTAATTGACGTCCCCTCCTTGAATATTGTTACATTAAATTTTGGGAAGCGAAGCAGAGATTGCCTGTCAGGCTTAGTTGCTAACGACCGAATGCAAAAAAGAACTGCGCGACAACAGACCATATCTTTAAGTAATACGGTTGCTTCTATTGTTCAAGTTTCTCTTGCCAGGCTAAATAGATTTCAATTAATTGATACAAAACTTGCTTTCTGAATTTATAGGTAGGATTCTTCTTTCCAATTTCATTTGAATTAATTTTGATGTAGATTATAGAAAGGTTTAATCCATATCTTCACGTATTCCTTACGATATTTAAGTAATGACTCAATATCTAATTGCTTCTGATATTCAGCCCATGAAGCGAGCTTCCTTCACTTTTTTCTTCATGCCTCTTGTCTTCTTATGTATTGAAGTCAGCTTCATGATTTACCTCTTAAATCGACTTTTGCTCCTCCTACATACGTCTTACTCTTTGCGGCAACTATGAATTGCTCAAGATCGGTTATTGAATATGTATTTTTCATTTGTTTGCTCCTTTCTTCAATAGAAAGCCAACATAAAAATTCTCCCTGCTGAAAGCCTTCTAATAATCATTGATTCTTAATCTTGCTTTGCTTTTATATGAAATAAAACATGTTTGCTTAAAGGGCTATACTCGTCAACTCTCGGGTGCAGGAACATTTTAACAAAGCTCATACCGATTTTTATCATCACTTTTTTTGAAGGTTCATTAATATCGGCTGTAAAACTATAAACTTCATCAAAACCCAAGGTGTTAAATCCGTATTGTAAACAGGCTGCCGCCCCCTCAGTTGCGTAGCCTTTCCCCCATGCCTCCTTTTTGAGTCGCCAGCCAATTTCGATACATGGAGTGAAATCGGTCTCAAATGTTGCCCTGTGAAATCCTATAAACCCTATAAAGTCATTATTTTCCTTTACTTCGACAGCATATCGCCCAAAGCCATATTCCATAAATTCGGATTCAATTGAATTATAAAATAGATTTGTTTCTTCAGCCGATAAGGTTTTAGGAAAATACTTCATAACTTGATCATCTGCATTGAGTCGACTAAATGGTTCTATATCGGCTTCTTTCCAATCACGAAAACGCAATCTCGGTGTTTCAAAATAGATCATTTTTCTCCCACCTTTAGTGAAATTCACTCATTATAATATCGGGTTTAATTTAATAGATGAACAGATATCAGAAAAAATATCTAACTCTGTACTTCCCTTTTCCATTTCCCCACTTATTAACAACAAAGATCTATCTTTATCTTCAAAAATCACAAAAATCTTAGTCATCGTTGCACCATTCTCGTTTCTTTCAAAACGGACTTGGCGAGCTTTCTGATTATTAATAATAACTTGTTTATCATCCACAATATTCGATTCTTCTTCTGTTTCATCATTTAATAGTCTTTGAATAAATTCCATATCTTTTGGCTTGCTCCCATAAAATAACACGGATGAAGGATGTGTAAACCCCTTTTCTTCCTTAGATAAAGACACTAAAAAGTTGCCCTCAGCAGTGTTGTCCCTAGTCAACATAAAAACTAGCATTATTAAAATTAAAAATCTCAGGATAATTATAGCTCCCACATTATTTTTCAGTTATTTCTTATAACGTACTTGTAATCACAAGGCTTAAGACGAGGGACTTAATTGACTTTCAAATCATTTTATAAAATGCGCTCTTTCTTCTTGACTTGAACTGAATATGTAATCTGGGTACTTGTTTACGATCGGCGGTATTTGGTCTTCGGGAAAGAACTTGAGTTCCTTCATTTCTTCATTATCTGAGTTTAACTGTCCATCCTTGATCTTGCATTCAAATACAATAGTTAAGTATTCGACTTGGTGACCGTTACCATAAGTAAATCTTTGTTCTTCCCCGCCATATACTCCTATGATTCGCTCCGGTTCAATATCAAGCCCTGTCTCTTCTGATGCTTCTCTGACCATAGCTTGAGCAGGGGTTTCTCCAATCTCAATCGCGCCAGCAATTAAGCCCCAGTTCTCTTCGTTGTGTTTTCTTCCGAAAAGGATCTCGCCTTGTTCATTTCTAATAATGCCAGCTACACTCGGCATAAAGATAAGTTGATTTCCAATTTTCTCTCGAAGGTTCTTATAATATTCTGACATCCCCATGTAAAACGCCTCCTTCATCCTCAGTTATGTCGTATATTCACAAAACAACCCAGCCTTAGATAGCTCTTATCTTAGGCTGGGTCATAAGTTGTCTGAGCATCCATGATTATACACCTGACTCAAGAAGTTCGCACAATTTTTGCCGATTTCGCGTTTTCGATAAATAAGCCAGTCATTTTTAATTGTTTTTCTTGTTCTTCTTTTAAAATTCTATTTTATGAAAGTTAATAATTTCAGGGAAGAGCGGTTTTAAAAATGGGAAAAATTAAATAAAAATCCATTGTATTCATTTGAATATAATGGTATATTAAGTATGAAAGACCATTATTACCTTTTTTACCACTAAATATGTTTGTTGAAAATTAGGTTTTTAAAGCGAGGTGAATCTATGAAATTTTTATAGAGGAATCTTCATTTCTTGTGATATTTTATGAATTTAACTAGAGGAAGGTAGTATTTTTTAAGTAATTTAACCAATTTAGAAAGGGTGTTCTATATTGAAGAGTTATAAAAACAATTTTGCTCTGGTTGTTAATTCAAAAGAAAGAAAAGAGAATGTAATGTTAAAAAAAGGAAGAAGGATTTTATCTGCATTTCTTCTATGCTCTTTTTGTTTAGGATTAAGTACCACAACCACTTTTGCTGCCTCTGATTATCCTGAGAACCAAGATACAATTACTGTGAGTGAACCAGGTGCGATTGAAACATACATCGGTAATTTTACAACTGAACATACCTTTACACCTAAGCAAGATACAATTACTGCCAACAAAGAAGATTCAATCAACGCTCAAAGAGCTGCGGATGATCCTACTATCTCAAACATAAAAAAGTTCACATATAATTTGTTTAAAGAAGTCTCTGATTACGTTGCTTATCCAGGTAACGTTTCAGTGACAAAAGGAGTAAGTACAACTATTTCCTCTTCAATTACAGGGGGCGGAGGTGTTGACATAAAATTTTTAAAACTGAATCTTTCGAGAACAGTTGGTGATACTGCTACATTTACAACGTCACAAACTATCTCATATCCAATTTCTAAAGGTATGAAAGGGAGAATTGTTTTAAGATATTCCCAGGATTATTACACTTATACAATTACCAAATCTAAAAAGGATTATCCTGGTAGTGCTACTACTAAAGCATATGACGAATACTATGCACTTCAAGAAGTTTCATTGGGTTAATTTTTTTATTCAAATCTGTTGTATCATCGAATGATCTAAGAGCTTAGTTTAGGAAAAAGGAGTGAATGCTTATTTTTCACTCCTTTTTTAATTGGAAAGGAAATGATTTTTTTGAAAAAAATCCCCTTTATTATATTGTTGACATTATTGATAGTATTAGTAGGATGTGAAAATGATAGAATAAGCACTGAAACTGGTAGTACAAGCACTATACTGGAGAAGTTAGAGTTCAACCAAGCAGTGGGGGTTTATAGTACTAATATAGAACCATCAGGGAGTTCTGTTTCTTCATTTTTTTTATTTGGATTGGCATCAAACTTAAAAAAAGAGAGTTTTGACACACTAAATAACTCAGATATTTCTATAACATTATCAAATGAAAAGAAAGATGAAATTAAATTTACTCCTGAAGAAATAAAGTGGGAATTAACTGATCCAAGTTTATTAAAGGGGGGTTTTTTTATACATTTAACTTCTGATCGGATAGTAGGTTTTGAAAAATTAGTCTTAGATAAAATCAAATTTGATGTAAATAAGAATAGTATTACTAAAAATATTAATCCGGTATATTTACAATTTTATTCTGGAGAGCAAAATGGAGTTTCTGTCATGGAGTCTCCATTAGCACCTAAAAATGAGGTAGCACTACAGAAAGAGTATACATACTCTTATAAAATTTTAGATTCAAACCATATTATCACCAGTGCTGTAAAAGCGGAATTGATCTATCCTGAAGATATAAAGAATTATATTGAAATAGTTGATATTGAAGTTAATCATGATAAAAATACAGAAGAACAACTTAAAGAAGAGTATAAGGGGAAAGTAGACGAAAAGAAATTAAAAGGAATACAAGTTTATGAAATTAAATGCACTTATATCATAAGAAAAAAGGGTAATATAGTTTTTCAACCAGCAATAAAAATTATTTTTAAAAATAAAGAACAAATATTAGCACCATCTGAACCAGTATCATTCTTTAATTTTTCTACAACATAGACTTAATACTTAAATGATTCATCTCGAATTGTAAATAAGTTTCAACTGGGTGAGTCAGCTTGATGAATCCCTTATTTGATGGAAAATAAAAAGCATATATTTGATTTCAAATTTTTTAGACACAAAATTGGTTTTTGCCTTTATAAGTAGTTTCGTTCCCTTCATAAGTTTATTGAATGAGATTTACATTTCTGGTATATTATTTATGACTTACAAAAAGTTTGCTAAATCTAATATAATTTTACTCTGAAGATTACTTAAATTAGCTCGGTGAAGTTGGAATTAATAAAGTTGGGAGGTGAGATATATATTTAATACAAAAAAATGGTTGTTTGTATCCATAATTTTTATTATTTTATTATCAGGTTGCGGAAGAAACAACTCAAAACCATTAAATGACGATAATTTAATGATTACTAATAATAGTCCATTGCATTTAAAAAGTGTAGTTGTTACTGTCAAGGAAAAAAATGGATCTGAAATTAATTCTTTGATCGATAATGATATTGGATATAAAGATATTGCGAAGTTTCATATAAAAAATGGAAAGCAATTGTTTAAAATCACAATCAATCCAAAAAAGGGTTACTCGGTAAGCAAGGAATTTAGTGACACATTTAACACAAAAGAAATTGTTGACTATCAAATAATAATAGAAAGTAATGAAGTAACTATTCAAAAAGTAAATAAATAACTAAAAAATGTTTATCGATCATTAAGTTTTATAAAAATGATATGCGATGTAAGCCAGCCAGTAATTTGGGCTGGCTTTTTTTAATGTTCAGACAATGGACATAAAATTTATCCAATTCGAAAAAGAGGTACCATCATCAATTGACTCTAATATGTCTGTACCTCGATTTTAATATATATATTACCCCGATTCCTTTCATTCCAATCCCCTGATTCTGATATTTCGGATCTATAAAAATCCTTCCTAGATTAAGAACTCCGTTAGTTCCCAAGAGAATTATTGCCCCTCCAATTATTTCTCCGTTTGAGAACTTTATAGTAGTCCCCGTATACCATCATATCCTCTTGCCAGACCGTGGAATCATATCCAGGAGGTCCACCTATTTCACTATTATTAAATTGCTTAGATTCTTCATCGAAACTTGCCTTCTGAATTTCAGCCAGTTTTCTAGCATCAGCCTTTAATGCCTTTTCAATTATCATCATAGAACTTCCTCCCAATTTGCTTTTTTAGTTTTGCACTGACCCAGCTTCCCTGAAATGCCTAAGGGGCTAAGGCTTTCTTGCCAAATATAACTCAATAGTATCGTATAAATTAATCTGTCCACCGTAATAGTTAATTGCTTCTATCAATTCTTCTTCAAAGAGTATTCGTTTACCTTCCTGTAATGCCCTATGGTCTGAATAAGTTCTAAGAAGTGAAACGTAGTTCTGAGCATCAAATGTTCTTGTTTGATGATATAGCTTATAATTCACGTCAATAAAACCATATCGTTTAATTGTATTGACCATTTCCAAACAGTGTTCTTCGCTGTGTGCTACTGGTAGCTTTTTAGATGATGGTCTATATTTGTCATAGATTTTTTGCATGGCTATATGAAGGTTATTTTCTTTGGCTGGAAACGGACGATTCCAAAATAGTGCCAATACTCCACCATTTCTCAAAAGTTGATAGGCTTTTGTATATCCTATTTCTTCCGGTATCCAATGAAAAGCGGTTGCAGAATAAATTAAATCAAAGTGATTCTTTTCAAGAACAACACTTTCAAAATCATGATTTATAACATTGAAATTGGTGAATTTTGAAAACCTCTGATTTGAAAATTTCGCCAAATTTTCACCAAGTTCTATTGCCGTAACCTTGCACCCGGTATTCAAAAAAGGTAAAGTGGCTTGGCCAGTCCCTATTCCTATTTCAAGAGCTGTTTTACTGTTATCTAAGTTTGAAAACTGAATCACATCATGAAACAGTTCTTCTACATAGGTTGGTCGCATTTTGTCATAATTTAACACATCTTCATTAAACGTTAGGCGTAAATCCATCTTTCATCCCCCTCAAAATATAAATTTAATTTCTAATTAACCAAAGGGCCGTAAGGACCAGCGTGAATGCAATGTTATGTGAAATTCGGCTTCTTAGAGATCATCCAAAATCCCGGTCCAGATTTAAGAATTGCAATTCCAACTCAAATTTCTTATGCAGTTCGTTCTTTTCATATTGTTCAAGATAGCTGATAATACTTTCAAATGTACCTATTTGAATCATCATTGACATATCAGAAAAAGAGTCAACTTGTAACCTAACTCTTTTTTGTTTTGATAATTCCAACATGCGCTCAATGATTTCTTTAAAGCCCCTTAATGAATTTTCATCCTTGTAAGTAAAGTCTCTGTATAAATCAATAGATTGAATTTCAGCCTCATACTTCTCAATCGTTTCGAGCCGTCTCTTTTTAGCAAGATCTGCAGTTCTTTGCATTGGGCCTAGTCGAAATCGGGTTCTCCATTTCACAAATAACTCAGTTGGGATACCTAACTCCTTTGCCCCTTCCCATTGATCCATATATCTATCAACAATTAATTCGTGCATAATTTCTTTTAATGTCTTGCCATACTTTTTCTCCAGTAATTCTTTATATTCTACATCCTTCATTATTAAAACCCTCCCTATCGTCTTCACTTTAAAACCTCTAAATCACTGATCTCCATAAACTTTACCTACTTTAGCGCGATTGTATTTGGGTTGAAACCTTCTAATGAATTCAGTTTCAACTTGGGAAACAGATGGCCTGTCAACTTCAAGGTACCAAACATCGTCAAACTCTTTATCTCCACTTTTTAAATGCTGTAATATTCGTGCTGGCCATGGGGAAGTTGTCTGTCCTACATAAACGATTTCTTCTTTCTTCAATAAGAAATAAACATATGATGGTTCTGTGATCTCTAATCGTTTTACATGCCTAATATTCTTTAGACATTGTGGCACTTCTTCTATATTAACAGGATTCCTATTTCTCCAAATACTAAGTGTCGGATGTCTGTCGAGCGTAAAGTTCGCTAATAAAAATTCATAAGTCTTTTTAAAGTCCTCACGGTATCTTTCTTCATTTAATTTTTTCTGCATTTCTAAATCATCCAGTTTTTTTCTAATTGGGACAAATAAATCTTCTACTGCATCTAAGTAGCCAGGCCAAACACGAAGATAATCCTCTATTCGATTTCGTGAAATCCAACCTTCTTGGGTACGCCAACGATAACCATTCTGATATGAATATTCAAACCATTCATTGTCCCAGGAGGTAATAGTCATGGAATCACGTTCAAATGAAATATTTTTTACTTTGCCACTACCATCCGATTCATTGCGTGAATGCCAGTTATATCTGAGTGAAATAAGCCTTGCAAATGCAATTATCAAGTCTTCAATTTGAACGTTTGATTGAGAACATCTTTCCAGTAATTCTCGAATAGAATCATAAGCTCTGTTCTTCTTAAATCCCATTATGAAATCATAGACAATTTCGTATAACAATTGATTATCCTCTGACAAGTGATCACCTCAATTAAAAAAATCTGTTCCCGCATTTCACATAACGTTCTTGTATTCACGAATCCTCACTGGCTTAAGGTGACGAAGTTACCAAGTTCAACGGACTTAGCCAGTGCAGGATTGTCTACTGATTTCACTTCCCCGAAAATCCTGCAGACCAAGGCCCCGATAGGGATCGTAGCGTGAATACGGTGTTATAGGGTGTTCTGGCCTTCCTGAGTTACTTCAAAACTCTTTTTTAAGGTTTGTAATAAGGACTTATTCATGTTTTTATAATTTCTTTGTTTAATCTTTTCCTAGCCCTATAGATATGGTATCATTTGTATAAGAAAACCGAGTGCGGCTAACACTCGGCTATACAATTGGCTTGGATGGGGTTACCCCTCTTAAGTCAATAAAGTGATAAAACCCACCTACGGCCTCTAAACCTTAGGGTGGGTTTTTTACTTCCTCTTGTAGTTATTCCCGATGTATGTTAAAAGAGCCACAACAAATGTTGCAAACAGAATCATTATAGTAATTGCGTCTTTCAACTCCATGGTCTCACCTCCTCTCGAAGGGAAACCATGCCCACCCAAGATTCAATTGTACTTCCTCATTTTACCATACCAACTCAATAATTGATAGAATGTTTGTTCGCGTTTCTCTCTATACAAGCTCTTACCGGAATTTCATATGGCGAAGTGAGTGTTAAATCAATTCGAGTTTAGAAATGGTTAACCCTGTTTCTTCTTTAACCAGGTGTCCCGTTATCTCCTATTTCTCATAGCATGATATAATTTTTTATAAATGAAATACTAAGAACAGGGTGAATTTTAAATGCAGTGGCAAGAAGTTCGCACGATCTTTCCCGATCAATATGTTCTGCTTGAAATTCTCGATTCCCACGCTGAGGATAACATACAATACGTTAAAGATGTCGCTATTGTTCGAGCCATTCAAGACCCTTCTGAGGCAACCAAAGAGCTCTTAAATTGCAAAAACAACGGCATTCCGGTAACCTTTTCGATGACCGCTCCGAGCACGTCTGTTGCTATGGAATACCTCCACATTTTCCCCGGCTCATATAGAAGCGGGACAGAAGCGAGTCTTTGCAGATTCTCTTCAAGTGTAATTCCCGCCAGATCCATGCCGTCCGATACCCCGGCAAGCTCATAAGTTCCCTTTTCTTCCTGGAAGAAACGGTAGGTTAAGCCGGCGGTATGCGTCATCAGATGGTGAACGGCCATGGAGGCATACTGTCCGTTTGGCAGTTTGGGACGAAAGGCGGGCAACCATTTTTCCACCAGATCGTTTAACTGTAATTTCCCTTGCGAAATTAATACTAAGGCTGCCGTTGACACGATCGGCTTGGTTACCGAAGCATATCTAAACAAAGCATTTTCCTGCATCGGCCGTTTCTGCTCGCGGTCGGCCCAACCAGCAGGCCTGCTGTAAACAAGGTTTCCGCCTAATGCAATTTGGATGACGGTACCCTCGATCCTTTTTTCCTCAAGTGTGCGGTCAATTACCTCATTGACGCTTTTATGCAGCAATTCCAGATCTATATTTCTCATGTTTCTCATCCTCTCCTGCTGTAATTTACTTGATTATTTATAGCAAGTGTGTTTATTATATAAATAATTTCTGCTTCCTTACATAAAACAAACAAGTTAGATAAAGAAATTTCCGATGATTCTAAAGGTATTTAAAAGAAATAACTTTTAAATTAAAGGGGGCGATTTTCTTGGACGAAATCGATAAAAACATCCTGCTCCATTTGCAGAACCAGGCGAGATTATCAATGACAGATTTAGGAAAGCTGGTGGGACTGTCTCAGCCAGCCGTAACTGAACGTGTAAAACGCATGGAAGAAAAGGGGGTTATCGAGGAATACCGAACCGTCATTTCTTCGCAAAAAGTGGGTAAGCAATGCACCGCCTATATGCTTGTTCGGACCCGGAATTGCTATCCTTTCCTTGATTTTTGTCGTTCATCACCGGAGGTCACGGAATGTTATCGGATAAGCGGTGAGCATAATTATTTATTGAAGGTCCTCACGGAAACCACCCAGGAGCTGGAGGAGTTTGAAAACCGGTGCGATCAATACGGAACCTATACGACTCTGATCGTAATGTCTTCACCGATCGCTTATAAAAATCTCATTGGAGAAACGAATTTGCTCGCATAAGATGTAATTCTCTAATCCCAAAAAATGAATCCGCCTTTGCAGCGGATTCATTTTTTGGCTTATGTTACACATACTCGTGGATTCCTTTAGGAAGGAAAGCCATGCTTTTTAGCTAGCCAAGCTGCAAGCAAGGAGGGAAGCAGCAGAATGATTAGTGAGCCTGGAAGGAATCCGGCTCCAAGCAGCTCGAGAAGAAACCCGCCGATAATGCCTCCTCCGCCGATGGCCACATTCCACGCCGTAACCAGCATCGATTGGGCTATATCTGCGCTTTTGCCCCCAGCTTGTGCTATCGCCGTTTGCAGTAAGGTGGCTGCCCCGCCAAACGTAAGCCCCCATGCCGTAACACCAAGAATGATGATTGCAGGTTGATCCATTCCGATTCCCAAGGCTGCGGAAGCCAAAGCAAATCCGGTGATGCTGATTAAAACCAGCATTCTTAGGAAACGGTCAATCAGCATGCCTATCACCCAAATGCCGACAACCGAGGTAATTCCGAAAATAAGAAGAACCAAATCCACTCGCTGAGCAAACGCGGTTTCCGCAAGATACGGTGCAATATATGTGTACAAAATATTATGAGCTAATACCCATGCCAACACGACGAACAGAATCGGCCGTACACCGGGAATCAGGAAAACCTTGTGAAAAGGGAGCTGATCACCGGCAGGCTCGCCGGCATAATCCGGCACCTTCCAGAGCACCCAGCCAATAAGGGCCGCAGCCAGTAATGAGACAGCTCCGAAAATGAGACGCCAACCTGTATAAGTACCGAAAAAAGTGCCAAGCGGAACGCCCAGCGCCAATGCCAACGGGGTGCCAACCATGGCTACGGCCATCGCTCTTCCTTTCAGCGAATCAGGCACCATGCGCCGCGCATAACCGGCCGTCATCCCCCACAGAACACCTGCCGAGACACCTGCGAAGAAACGCGCGACAAGCGTCAGCACATAAACGGAAGATAACGCGGTGATGGTGTTAAATACAAGAAAGCCGATGATGCACAGCAGCAGAAGCGGCCGGCGCCTCCACCCGCGGGTAGCCGTTGTCAAAGGAATGGCGGCCAGAAGAGATCCGACCGCATAAAGAGTGACCAATTGTCCGGCAAGAGCTTCTGTGACCCCAAGATCCTGTGCAATTTGCGGCAGTAATCCAGCAGGCAGGCCTTCCGTAAGAATGCAGATGAAGCCCGCCATGGCTAAGGCCAGCAGCCCGACCCACGGAAGACGTTTGGAAGACGGCACATTTGCGCCGCCTTTTCTTATAAGAGCAGTGTTTGAGTTCACGAAAAAATCTCCTTTATTTATTTTTTGCCGCTTAAAAAAGCTTTGGCTTTCGTATAAGCATATATAAATAAAGCATTTTTTTACATGGATGATTAAAGGAGGATGAAGTGAATTAAGAGGAAAATACTTTTATTTTTATAGAAATTCCATGATTTTAAAGGCAAAAAGGCAGCATCGTCAGATGCCGCCTAATGATAAATCGTAATCGATGAGCTTCCACATGGAGAATTTCATCAAGGAAGCCAGGAAATGAAGTCCATTGCTTTGGACAATTTTTCTGCCTGTTGCATTGCTTTCACCACTAGCAAGGAATAAATCAGATTTTATATGGTAGCTCCAAATTCTATCTTCCCACGGCCACTCACCTTTTGGATAAAAATTATCGTTGCCGCAGGGATTGGGTATTGTTCTTTCAAGGCAGTTGTTACCACTACTTTCGAAGTTGCTTGAAAACCACAGTACAAGATAATAATAGAAACACCAATAATAGCAAGCAACCGAACTTTCTTAATGGCAAAACCAACAACTATCGCAACGAGTGCCGCAGCCCAAACTACAGGAGACGCCTTACTAATGATACTATACCCCAAATCGCCTTTTATAATCGGATAAACCATTTCATTCCCATCATCTAAAAAATCAAGGACGAGATGTCCGACAATAGCTGCCAATACAGCATCAACAATCTGATGAATGGCTCGCTCTTCCAGAATAATTTCAATCCCCATGCGATTAGAAGTGAAACAAACGGTGCGCAGCAGCAACTCCAATGAAAAAGTATGGCCAAGCTTTCTTATTTTTACTAAAAAGTAGTGCAAGAATCGCTCCTGCAAAAGCGTGGTGCAAAATATCATTCCAGTTTAGCCAGTCTATCGTAAAAATCTCCTTAAAGTTGTCAATTGTAGAAACAGTTTTCAAAAGATATTACGAATTAGGTAAATAGCATGCATAGGAATATCAAGCGATTTGACATAATTTATATAAAAACGATGTTAAGGTTGAAAGGAATTTGATAACCTAATAAAGCGGAATAAAGATCAAAAAATGCACTTCCCTCAGGCAGTGCATTCAGTGATTAGCTAGACCTGAAAACCGGTTCTTTACCAACAATTCGATTATCGAGGCCCCCCCCTCTTTCCAATCTTAAAAGTGAAAATTGGTTAATTCACCTATAATGTATCCGAAAGTTCATAAATATCTTTAGAATCATTGGTTTGCAGGATAATCTTTTCATCATCCAAAATAATGATTGTCGGGGACTGTTGAATATCAAAGATCTTTTTATATCATACTTTTGCGTCTTGTCATGTACGCTGATAAAAGTCATGTTATTAATGTTCATCGATTTCAGGATTGTTTCGGAATTGATAACATTCAACATTTCAGCTACTAATTCTTGATAATCTGTATTCTCGCCGTCCCAAAATACATAAATGTTATAAGATCCTTTTGGTGCAACCATATCTTGAATGACATCTGCTTTGCTTGTAGAGCATGCAGCAAGAGAACTGAGCAAAAGAAAAAAGAGAAGTATTAAAGATATAGTCTTTTTCATCGAAATCACCTCAATTGAGTACTGGCGGTCCCTTTTAGGAATCCTAGTCATACCTTTATTCACTAACGACAGGAGCAGTAAAAGTAGGAATAACGACGTTATCATGTAGAACAAAACCTTAACAGGAATATCGCCAAATTAATACATTGGCCCGATAGCAATCTTTGCACTAGTTGATACTTAACTGCGTTTCCCCACTCCAGAAAACGCTGTAATTCCTTCTAAGTAATGTTGATCCAAACTATCCCCAGACCCGGATTTCATGTCAACGGGCTCATGGATAATCTCAACTCGATCCAAGTGCGCCCTTCCACGAAAATACCGGCGAAACGCCTTCAACACCCAAATATGCTCATCCATCTCTGCAATTTGAAAAGATCCCGTACTGACAGGCTTTCCGCCAGATGGGTTTTCAGCTAACGGGTTTAAAGGACGCGGAACGATGGCTGCGCGGCTTGTGCATAAAAAGGGCAGGAACAGCTCGTTCGGTTCCTCCAATTCAATGCGCACGGTAGTCGCGTTCAGCGCGCGGACAGATTTGATTTGTTTGTAAATAAAGCTGTATAACGTCCTGTACGGCGTTTGTATTAAACGTTCCAAGGAATAAACGCTGAGTGTATGCGGCCTCTAAAATATGAAATAAAGCAGATATTTATTTCTCTTTATTTTCTTATTTTATCAACTAAAATTAGGAATTGAAACAAAGAGATGGGCAATTTGGAGGTGTTTATTTTGAGTAAAAAACTTGAAGCACTATTGAACAGGTATAAATGCGAGATGGCCGATATCTTTGGTGAAAACTTACTTGGTATTTATCTGACTGGTTCAATCGTTTTAGATGGATTCCATGAGGGCAAAAGTGATGTGGATTGAACTGTGTTATTGACATGCCCGCCAAACAAGGATCAGGTTGATAAAATTAAAAAAACGCACCGTGCTCTCTCGGCGCAATATAAAGGTATGCCCTTGGAAAGTCAATATATCACACTGGATAATATTCAAAAAAGTGAGGTCGACACCAACCCCTTCTACGGCTATCATGATGGCAAATTGACTCTTGCGAAATTTGGCGCCAATCTCATTACTTGGTTTACGCTAAAAAAGTACGGAAAGACGATTATAGGAGTACCCGCTGCGGAAGTCAACGTCCTCATTACTATTGATGATGTCAAAAACTACGTAAGGGATAATGTGAACTCCTACTGGGTGAGAAAATTACACAGATTGCAAAAGCCCTTTTCCATTTCGCGAATATTTGCTCTATCGGACCAAGCAGTGGAATGGTGCACGTGCGGAATCAGCCGGATGTATTATACGTTACGTGAGAATGATATTGCTTCAAAAGACAAGGCAGCCGAATATGGCCTGGGCGCATCTCCCTCCATCCACTCATAAGATTTTGAAGGAGGCCCTATATATTCGAAACGGTAAAGAAGATCGACAATATCGCTCTCGTTATAATCGCAGGGAAGATATGATCGAATACATGAAATATCTAATAAAAGCCATTAATCAATTATCAACTTAATCAGCGTATTCAACCCCTCTGTTTGCCGTTGCCGAAGCTCTATGTCAAGTCAGGAGCCGATATGTAAGACGATTGAGATCGTAAAGCCGCGAACTCCCCCTATCCCATTTTTTAGTTATTCCAACGAAACAGTAAAAAGAAACCCGCCCAATGGCGGGGGACAGGATAGCCAAACAACGGCAAGTATTTACGGTAGTAATCGATATGATCGTCGGACAGCCGCCAGTCATACTGATTAAGGAACCGAGCAACTTTCTTTCCATTTTCTTTTACAGGAAGCACTAAAAAAAGTGTTTGAATCAGTTAGTGTTTGGTTTGTTGGTAATAGTACGATCTTGTTGTTGGAGTTCTAAAGACAGCATCCCAGAAATACTACCCAATAAAAATTATTATTCCATCTCGATGAGTAAAAGCGATGGGCAATTCAGTCTCAATCAATTCGATTCTTTCAATAATTTTTATCCTCTTCTCCTCAGGTAAGTTCTCCTTCGCCCACTCTTTTATTTTTGATAATTCTTCTAAAACGAATGGAAAATCTTCTTTAACTAAATCGATCCCAACAGAAAATACTTTAGTCCATTTTAACCCTAATTCTTCAATTGCTGGCTCCCAACATTCTTGAAAAAAAGACTCAGTAGCTACAGGAATGAAAAACTTCTCTTCATTCCTTTTATCAGAGTATATCAATCATTAAGGACGACATACTCATCTTCAAATCTGAAGGTGGCATTTCCTTCTTCCATCATTTTCAATGTTCCATAAAGAAATTTCCCGTCTTTTGAATACCTTAATTCCGCCAATTTACGGTACAATTCTGTTGCCAAGGCCTTGCCGTTGAAGAATGACTTCAGGATATAAGCCACAAAATCAGCTTCCGTCTGGATTTGACTTTGCTCTTTCGCTAGAATTATTGCATCATATGAACCGGTCAGACGCACCCTGTCGCTTTTTTTGAGTAAATCAATGAGCAAATCTTCGCTCCAAGGCAGCCCATTAAGCAGCTCAGGAAGTTTCTCTTGCAGCAGCAGCTGTTCTGCCAAAATAAACGGTTTACCGTTTGCGGATGCGGTTATTAAATTGAGGTTGGCCCAGTCAACAAGTGCGTCCTCCTTTTCCGGCGTCCAACCAATATTGTCTCTGTGAACGTATTCACCATATTGACCCCGGGTATAGTAAATGATGTTTCTGGAATTGGAAAGTACCATATCCAATGTACTCTCAAGGGCACCTAATTCTTCCGTCAGCCACTGCCATACCTGCTCCCTTGGTACAAGGGTACCTTGTTCAAGTACAAATTGTTCTGTTAAAGCCTGGAGGTTAAGGTCCCCCCATTCCTGTCCAGCAAGGGCAACAAGCGGATACCGGGCAAAAATAAATCTTTCATCCGCTTCGAGCTGCAGGAGGTCATATAGTGTATAAGTGGATTCGATCCCGAATGAACGGCAATAATCCCGCATTTCGTCAAAGAGTCGTCCAATATGAACAACAGCGCTTCCTGAAATCAAATCTTGCAGCTTTGTAAACAGCGGTTGAAGCTCATTTTCTCCCAATGGGTAAAAGTCTTTCAAACCAATGATACCGAAATCCGCTCGAACAAAGTCCAGATCTGATGCTAAATTAATGTCGATAGTAAAATACTTCCACCCTCGACGGGATACAAATTCTTCTTTCAACTGTTCTCTTGAAACAGGATGATTGATTTCTCGAATATAGCTTTTGATCATTTCCGCATTATTCAGCTGGAATCCGTCACTTTCATGCCAAATATGAGGAAACTTTCTTAGTTGAAGCGCTGACGAGCCATATTTTCGCAGCATTGCATACAGTGCGTATTCATTGGGAATACGTGCCGCCTGCAAGACGTCTTCATATTTTTCAAAGATGTGCCCCACCGAAATCGGACTCCGCTGCACAAGGAGCGCTTCAACAGCGGACGAGATTTCCTGTATTAGACCGATGTCGGGTGTCACAAAAGACTGATGAATATATGTGCCTCTTCCCCATAAATAGGCGATATCTGAAAATTCGTCCCGAGTAAGTACAGAGTAAATCTCTCGTTCTTTCTCAAATTCCCCGGGCCAAATCGTTTCCGCAATCTGTAGGAGTTCATCAGCCTTCTTATAGACTTCCACACCATCCGGATATCTGCGCAGCAACATCTCCACCATATCCGCCTTTTTACTCCCGCTCAGCATGACATAATTTTCAAGAACCGGAGTGACAAAATGTTCCGCAAAACAAACAAGCAGTGGAGGCGGAACTTGGTATTGTATGGATAACTCCTCTATTTTGGAACGATATTCATGTTCCGCTACCAGTACACCTTTGTACAGACTCTTCAAATCCTGTCTCAACTGCCGCTGTAAAGTTTCCAGTTCACTCCGGAGTTTCTTGCTCCACCAGCCGTAGGAATCCAGATAGGTAAAACCGTCTGCATCCAAAATATCGACGATCAGATCATGCTCAAACGATCCCTTAATATCCATCGGAAAGTAGAAAAACCCGCGCCCTGCTGCAAAAGCTTCCTTCAGCGCCCGCGCGATCAGGAGAACATCTATCTTTAATCTTTCATGCTGTTTGAGCACGATTTGGCGGATTCGTTCACGAGTCAGGCCAAATTGCTGACCCGTTTCTTCAAGCGTAGCTTTACGGCCGGATTTTTGACTGTCCCAGCGAAACTTGAGAATTTCCAGGTTGCGCACTGTGCCTCGTTTGGAGTCCTGACCGGCCAACCAGAGCTGCCAAGATTGCAATGTCTCTTGAATGGCCTGCGTCATCCGTTCCTCCAGACTTAATCGGCTCCATGTCTGCTCCCGCTCCCGTTGCAGCCTCAATTTATTCAGTATCTCACATAGCTGATCGTAAAATTTCGCAACGGCGGCATCCCTGACCCCCGGATAGTTAAGAAGCTGCTCCAATCGTGAAGGCAACTGCCCTACAGTTCGGATGCCGGAAGTATTAAGTCGTGAGATAAACTTGAGCTTATCGTTGACAAATGCCTCTTCCAAGGACATTTCCATATCCGCATCGCTTACGTTAAAACTTTCAGTTTGCCATTTAATGCTGCCTGCGGTCCTAACCGGTTCGTGCGTTGCGGGGAGTGCCTCAACAGCTACAGATCTAATGGTTCCCTCAACAGCAAGATCTTTCAGCTGCTCAAAAAACTTTATCACAGCCGTAGTGCCTACACCTTTAATTTTTGTTGGTAAAACGGACAGCGCCTCCGGAAGCTCTCCAATGGCGGTGATGTGCCACTGCTCCTGAATGCCGCGCAGCAGGGCATTGCAACCCTGAAATTGCAGATCAGCAATCCTCATTTCACGGAAATGATCCGGAAGTACGAGCTCTTGCCCATATACTCTAAATAACAGCAAATTCTGCTTATCGGATGGGTCATTTTCTTCGTCTACCTCATCCTTGCCGGCTGGTTGCTCCACTCGCTTGATTCCCTCAAGCCGGGCGACGGTTTCTTCATGCCTGCCGCGAAGAAGCCAGGCCAGCGATGACACCGGAATGCCGCTAAGCTGATGAGACTTTACAATCCCAAACCGCTGAAGCAGCCGGCATACATCCGGTGTAAGCAGCTGATCCAATAAGATATCCTCCTGGAGCTCGCCGATATGCGGTTCGTCCTGATCATGCTGCAACTTCAGAAACCGTCCGAGCTTCCCTGTAAATTGGAAGCCGAAGAACCATAACTGAACCATGACGTCATGGAGTAGCTTCGGCTGCTGCTCATACAGCTGCAGCAAACGTTCTTCGTTCCAATCCCCAAATGCAGTTGCCCCCATAGAAGCGGATAAGTCAGCCAAGCGGGTAGACACAAAGCCTTGAAGAGTTTGTCCCCGCAGATGTTGCGGAATGGAAACGGAATCCGTCTTCAGCTCCCCTCCCGTTTCGGCAGTTTCCTGCTGAATAGGACTATCTACAGGCTGCTCCGTTGCGGCCTGAGTTTGAACAGGCATTTCCGCTACAACTTCTGCCGCCTCGGCCGGCGTATTTTCCTCAGACTGCAACTTGGCGGATGCCGGCGAATGGGCCACCTGCTTGCCCTCTTCGCTAAATGGGATAACCCAACGTTCTGCCGAAGGATTTTTGCCGAGCAGAAACCAGGCGGGCTGCCGCTTCGTCGAATTGCTGCCATTACGAGCAAACCGGAAATAAATGCCTTGCCCATGCCATTCCCCAAGCGCCTGCTTTAACTCCCAGCCGCCAACAACCCATAACGCACCGCCGAACGGTCGCTTATCTACTAGATTGAAGCCTCGTTTCTGCAGGATATCGGCAATTTCCATCTTGTCTGCACTGTCTTCGCTTGAAGGGCTTGCCTCCTTGACCGGTTGCTGACGAGCTGCAGCCGTCTGAGCGGGAGCGCTCGCTTCCGGTTCATTCAGCGCCGCCGCTGACCGTACTTCAGTCATACGCAGCAGCGCTTCCTCGATGCTCCGGAACTTTTCATCCAACGCGGGCAGCAGTCTCGCTTCCAACTGGTCCGAGACCACTTTCTCTACCAGTTCCGGATCCATTGCGGGCTTGATTTCAACCGGCTGCACAACCGGTTCCTGCTGCTGCAGCGGCATCTGATAGACGGGTAACTCCATTGCCACCGGACCGTAGACTTCGACATACCATGACGCCAATTCAAACATGTGACGATGGGCAGTGAGAGCCAGGTCCGCGTGAATTTCGCGGCTGCTATGGGCAGCGGTGTTGCCGCTGCGGCGCAGCCATTCAAATTTGTCCCGTATCTCCTCGGATAACAGCCCTTCGCGCGCCATCTTATGGAGACGCTCCGACTGGCTAATCGAAAAAACAGGCTCGACCTTTTCCTGGACCGATATCGTTTTTGCCAGCAATTCTCCGAAAAGTCTCCCCTGTGTAAGCGTGCCGCGCGGATTGAGCCAAATGCTGTTCTCCGCTTGCTGTGCCAAGGTCGCCAACTCGGGATGGAGTTCTTGCAAAAATATAAAATTCGATCGTTCCATAGCGATTCCCCTAAAAGTTTTGTAAGCTTTACTTCCTGAGTAGACTTCGAGCAAAACTCGCTTCGGAAGCATAAGCTAATAACGGAACTCTTCCGCTGCCATCGTGCTCATCACTTCCGCCTGTTTTAGCACCATGTCGATAGCAAGCTGTTCCAGATCCGGCGGATAACCGTATTTCTTCAACAGCCGCCTTACCGTTACTCTCATCTGGGCGCGTACGTTCTGGCGCAGTGTCCAGTCCACGGTAATATTGTTCTTGATCGACTGTGTCAATTCATGCGCAATCTGTTTGAGCATCAGATCACCCATCAATTCCTTGGCCGATTGATTGGAGGCGAGCGCATCGTAAAAGGCCAGTTCCTCCTGAATCATTCCCATGTCTTCTCCGCGCTTCACGGCCTGGTTTACGTCTTTTGCCATCTGAATGAGCTCTTCAATGATCTGGGTGGTCTCAATCGTGCGGTTGTTGTATTTGCGAATCGACTCATCCAGCATTTCTGAAAACTTGCGGGACTGAACAATGCTCACCCTCTGGAAAGACTTCACTTTATCCTGCAGGAGTCGGCGAAGCAGCTCAACTGCCAGATTCTTTTGCTTTAGTCCACGTACGCTTTCAAGAAACTCATCCGACAGGATCGCAATATTCGGTTTCTGTAAACCGACCGCCTCGAGGATATCGACCACTTCTTCGGATATGATCGATTTGGAGATCAGCTGATTCAGCTCGGCATCCAGTTCGGCCGTCGTCTTTTTCCGGTTGTCGGTCGTAATCAGTTTGAACATCCCCGACTTGACCGCTTTCAGGAAGCTGATTTCCACATTCACCGCTTCTGCCGCCGGTGTCGTCGCGCATAAAGCATAAGCTTTGGCCAGCTCCGTAACCCACTTGGCGAAATTCCGCTTCCCTTCTTCCCCCAGCCCAAGCACATAATCCACCGTCTCTACAATCGCTTTCATCCGGTCCGACGCTTTAGGCGAATTGAACTTGCTGTAATCATGCCCATGAAGCAGATCATGCAGCAAGTCGAGCCTCTCAAGCATGACATCAACAGCCTCGTCCGTATCAATGCCCGCTGTCCGGCGATCCTGCTCGGTATACTGCTGCAGAGCCGACTTCAGCATATCGGCAATCCCGATATAGTCCACAATCAATCCGCCCGGTTTATCGCGGAAGACACGATTCACCCGCGCAATCGCCTGCATCAAGTTATGACCTTTCATCGGTTTGTCGATGTACATCGTACTCATGGACGGCACATCGAAGCCGGTCAGCCACATATCACGCACAATGACGATCTGCAGCGGGTCATTCAGATCCTTCATTCGTTTGGCAAAATACTCCCGCCGCCGCTTCGTCCCGATAAATTTCTGCCATTCTTCCGGATCGCTGGATGTACCGGTCATCACGATTTTGATCTTGCCCTTGCTATCATCATCGCTGTGCCAGTCGGGACGCAGCTCCACAATCGCTTTATACAGATCTATCGCAATGCGGCGCGACATGACAACGATCATCGCTTTGCCAAACATGCCTTCCTGGCGCTGTTCGTAGTGGGCAACCATATCCTTGGCAATCGCTTTGATCCGTTTCTCCGCACCGGCCAACGCTTCCAGCCGGGCCCATTTGGATTTGAGCTTTTCCTTCTGCGTGATCTCCTGATACTCGGTAATTTCCTCATAGGTACTGTCGATGACCGGACGTTCGGCCTCGGACAAGTTCAGGCGGGCTACACGGCTTTCATAATAAATTTTGACCGTTGTGCCGTCCTCAACGGCGCGGTTCATATCGTAAATATCAATGTAATCCCCAAAAACGGCCGGTGTGTTCTTGTCCGAAAGCTCAACCGGCGTTCCCGTAAATCCGATGTAGGAGGCATTGGGCAGGGCGTCACGCATATATTTGGCATAGCCGTATTTGATGTTCGCTTCGCCGGTCTGCTCGCTCACCACCATCTCAGCCTGAAATCCGTACTGGCTGCGATGCGCTTCATCGGCAATAACGATTACGTTTTTACGCGCCGTCAGCTCGGGAAAGGTATCCTCATCCCCTTCGGTGCTAAACTTATGAACGGTTGTGAAAATAACGCCCCCCGACTCTACCGCCAGCAGTTCGCGCAGATGCTTACGGTTCTCCGCCTGCTTGGGGGTCTGGCGCAGCAGATCCTGCGACTTGCTGAAGGTGGCGAATAACTGATCGTCCAGGTCGTTGCGATCGGTTACCACAACGATCGTCGGATTGTCCATGGTCAGCACCAGCTTGCCGGCATAAAACACCATGGACAAGCTTTTCCCCGAGCCCTGGGTGTGCCAGATGACGCCGATCTTGCGGTCGCCTTCCGTCTCCGTCGCCCGCTCCGTACTTGCTATCGCTTTGTTTGTCGCATGGAATTGATGATACCCGGCCAGTATTTTGGTAACCTGCTCCCCATCCGTCTGAAACAGCACAAAATGCTTGATCAGGTCCATCAGCCGCTGTTTGTCAAACATGCCTTTAATCAGTACTTCGAGCTGAGGTACGGAGGAAGGAGCGACATCGCTCCCGTCAATCGTCCGCCACATCATGAATCGCTCGGCATCCGCCGTAAGTGTGCCTGCCCTAGCATTTACGCCATCGCTAATGACCATAAACGAGTTATATGTAAATAGAGAAGGAATGCTGCTCTTGTATGTCTGAATTTGATTGTAGGCTTCACTGATCCCCACTTCTTCGTTCGAGGCGCTCTTCAGCTCCATGACCACCAGCGGTATGCCGTTCACGAATATGACGATATCCGGACGTTTCTCGCTGGTTTCAATCACTGTAAACTGATTGACGACAAGAAAGTCGTTCTCTTCCACCCGGCCAGGTTCAGTGGCAAAAAGCCACACTTTGGCGACACGGTTCTCGCCCGCCGGCGTACGGTACTCCGCATCGATCCCGTCGGTAATCATCCGCTGGAAAGCGCGGTTGTTCACGAGCAGGCTGGGGCTCTGCGGAACCTCCACGATGCGGATCGCTTCTTCAATCGCTTCACACGGCACGCCCGGGTTGATGCGGGTTAATGCATCCCGCAGCCGATCCGTCAGGATCACATCACTGTATAATAGGCGCTCCGGATATTCGCCTTCCGGCGAAATCTCCGGCCCGTACGCCTTGCTGTAGTTCAATTCTTCAAACCATTCTATCGCCGCTTGCTCCAGGTCGCTCTCTGCATAAGATGTAATATACACGGCACACCTCCTAAGCTTTTGGTAGGATATAATCCTTACTAGCCCGTTACTTGCTCCTGCTCAACCAGCGGGACACGAATTTCTCCGGACATGAGTTTGGGGAGAAGGGTGTCACGCAGAACACCGAGGTTATACGACATTTTCCCAAGAAATTGAATCTTAGTATAAAGTGTATTAAATAGTACACTAAATCTTTTGGCTACCTCTCTGTTTGGAATAGCAATTCGTTCATTATTGAATAAAGCATTAATATCCAAATTTTTTATTCCTGTCGTTCCATTTTCGTATTGAAACAATAGATCTTGTTCATACAAATAATTAATATACGAATATATATACTCTGAGAAATCTTTCATCGGTTTAATAACTCTGCAAAAGTTAGTACAGATCACATTTGAAGGAAACTTAGTTAGTATCTCCTCATTTATTAATACAGACCTTCCTGTTGATTGAGTTGAGCTTCCCCCAGAAATTTCTATAACAACATCTCCCGAGAATAGCCTTTTCTTTTCACTGTTCTTTTTTAGAATATATCTTGTTGCTACTTTCCCTATGTTACCTTTCGTGATTTCAGGTATATCTGCTCCACGTATGCATACCACTTCCTCTGTATAATTTCCTTGAGGGGTTTCCTTTCCCCAATCTCCTCCAAGCATATCTATAGTTAATTCGTGAAAGACTCCTACTTTCCATCCTTTTGGAATCAATCCCAGTTCACTTTCCTCAAATTCTCCTCCACTGGACTTATACGGTTCGCCATTCTCATCTGGAAATTCAAAATCAATAAACCAACGCTTAAAATGAGCCTGGGCCATTTCTTTAAGATTTTTGCTGATGGCGTTGTTGAGTTCGATTTTGTCATCTATGCATTTAAGTAGTTTGACAACTTTATTTTGATACTCAATACGAGGTAGCTCTACCTCAATGTTAGACAATATTTTTGTATTAATAGAGGGCATAGTTGCGCCTACAGCAATACTTCGAACGTGTTCTTTAAACGTAAATTGACCAAAATAATAAGACAGAAACAGAGGATTTATTATATTTGGATCTTTTACACGAACTCGCAAACAGCGTCCAGAAAACAACCATCCATCTTCTTTTTTAGAAACGTATGCTCTTCTGTCCACTGAGCCTACCCTACTAAAAACGATATCTCCTTCATTTAGAACGTACTTACCGAGTCTTTCCTTATCCATATCTGACACGAGTGGTAGATTATTATGGATAATTCGGTTTTCCCCGAGATGTTCTACGGTAATAATAGGTGTACCAGTCTCTTGGTAATCTTTCTGATGCAGCTGACTCCCAAAAGGTCCTGTTTGGACACTTGATATTTCGCCAATTTTATAACTGAAACGCTCAGAACTCAAACCCTATCCCCCCCAACTGCTTCCGAATCTCATCCTCCAACTGACGGGATTTTGCAAACTGCTCAGCCAGTTCACTTGTCAGACGCGTCATTTTATCTTCAAAGGGCTCGCTGTCCTCTTCGGCATCTTCAATCCCGACATAACGACCAGGCGTCAAAATATATTCATGCTCCTGCACTTCACTCAGCTTGGCAGCTTTACAGAAGCCTTTGATATCCTCGTACTCCCCCGTTTCAGCCTGGCCGCGCCATGCGTGGTACGTATCCGCAATCTTTCTGATATCTTCCGAGCTAAGTTCCCTATGGGTACGATCCACCATATGCCCCATTTTACGGGCATCGATAAATAGGATTTCTCCACGGCGATCCCGTAGACCCTTTGGCGCCTTATTTTTCGCTATAAACCAGAGGCATACTGGAATTTGCGTGGAATAAAACAGCTGCCCAGGTAAAGTTACAATACAGTCTACCCGATCAGCATCAACGAGCTTACTACGAATTTCCAGTTCGCTTGTCGTACTGGTGGACATGGAGCCGTTGGCCAGGACAAACCCGGCAACGCCGTTTGGCGATAGCTTAGATACGATATGCTGAATCCAGGCATAGTTCGCATTGCCCGCAGGCGGAACACCATAACTCCAACGCGGATCTTCAACCAGCCGCTGTCCGCCCCAATCGCTGATGTTAAACGGCGGATTCGCCAGGATAAAGTCAGCCTTTATATTTTTGTGCAGATCATTATGAAACGTGTCCGCGTTATACTCACCCAAGTTGCCATCAATTCCACGGATCGCCAGATTCATTTTGCACAGGCGCCAGGTGGTTGGGTTGGATTCCTGTCCATAGACGGCAATATCGCCAATTTTACCATTATGCTCTTCAACGAACTTCTCGCTTTGCACAAACATACCGCCTGAACCGCAGCAGGGGTCATATACTCTGCCTTTAAACGGTTCGATCATTTCGACCAGAAGACGAACAACACTGGATGGTGTATAAAACTCGCCACCATTCTTGCCTTCCGCGCTGGCAAATTTGCTCAGGAAGTATTCATACACCCGGCCAAGCACATCTTTGGAGCGGCTGTCTTTGTCACCTACTTTGAATGAAAAGAGGTCGATGACTTCACCCAAACGGGTCTTATCCAATGCTGGACGAGCGAAATCTTTTGGGAGTACACCTTTTAGGGAAGGGTTTTCCTTCTCAATGGCGATCATCGCTTGGTCTATGATTTGCCCGATTTCCGGCTTCTTGGCGTTGGCCTGAATATGGCTCCAGCGCGCTTCCTTTGGCACCCAGAAAATATTCTCCGCAAGATATTCGTCCCGGTCCTCGACATCCGCGTAAGGTTCATTTTCCAATTCCTTGTATCTCTCTTCAAATGCGTCCGATACGTATTTCAAAAACAGCAACCCAAGCGCGACATGCTTGTATTCCGCGGCATCCATGCTGCCGCGCAGCTTGTCCGCGAGTGTCCACAGTTTCTCTTCAAATCCGATATTAGCCGTTGCCATGCTGCAATGTCCTCCTCAAATTCCTCAATATAGGGCTGTATAGATCTGTTCTCGTTGCTGCTCCCACCGCTTGGTGGCAGCTTGCAAAGTCTCCTTATACAGTTGTTTTTCCTTCATATACTGCTCGCTGATTGCCAGCTGCCTATCCATAGGCAGCAAGGGAATCTCGATTTCACCGACATCCGCCGGATTCAGGTTCATTACCGTGGTTCCCCGTTGGAAGCTTTGGATCAGGGCCATTCCTGCCGGGCTTTCCAGAAATATTTTCGCATACAAGCTGTGAATTTGCTCTCGAAAACGAATGACAATGATATTTGCGGAAGCGATAACCATCCGGGTATGCTGCGGGAATACCGCCAGTTTCGCCTGCGTCCCGCGGCAGGTCATCACAACATCTCCCGGCTGAACTTCATAACGTTTCACTTTCCGCTCTTCTTCCTGAATGGTCTCCAGATGCTCCAACATGACTTCGCCGTCTTCCAGATTGGAGATATTCAGAACGTAGATGGAGCCTGGGCGCAGGTCCTGCTTCAGAATCGACTTTCCCCGAAAAATATCGGCCACGGCCTTCAGCTTCAGCTTAGGCACCGCCGCCTGCTGAAAGGCGGCCAACATGCGGCTGTCCTGTTCCAGCAGCAGTTCAATCCGCCAATCCGTCAATTCTTTAAACGCCGCGGCTTTCAGATCGATAGCCTTCTCTTCTTTTAATAAAGAAGACTTTAATGCATAACGTCCCAACTTAACTTCTGTGCCCGGAGAAGTGTTCCCGAATATGGCAAAATACGTTTTCACCGAAGTATAAGGCCTGAATAACCCGTCCGGAAGACTATAGATCGCTTGGACAGGGGTAAGCTCATTCATCCGCTGCCGCCAGGCCCCGATAGCACCGGACTGAAACATCATCCGTGCCGGTAGAACAGCCGTCAACGTTCCTCCCGAAGCTACCAGTGGAGATAAATGCTGCAAAGCTGCTCCTTCCGCTTCCCGCAGCTCCATATCGCTGTCATCTAGCTTTAAGCCGAAATTGGGGACCGCCAGAATCGCGTCATAAGATTCAGACAGCGGCAGTGGCTGGTAGATGGAGCCTTGAATCACCTGAATATGATCCCTATCCGCAAAATATGTTTTCAGCAGTCTGCCTAGCACATAGTTTTCAGTTAGTAGAGTCAGCCGAATGGATGTGACCCGGGGCGCGTATCGGGACAAGCCATCCAGAAATTTTTCCGCTTCAGCAATAAGCCAACTTTGAGAAGCAGGCCTGGTCGCATGATCTATAAAAGCGCCAAAGACACTGGAGTGTACCTGTAAGGAAGCAATGACCCGATCCTGCCGGATCGTTTGCAATCCGTATTCCAGTAAATCCATATCTTTACCAGCATGATAAAGCTTGAAAAATAATTCACGGTCACCCGGAAAATGCCCTAGCTCCATGGTGCCAAGTTTATCTTTCATCTTTATGAACAACTTTTCCGGGTCGTTTTCGAGTACTTCCCTCTCTGTTGGGACTTGATCTATGTATTGTTTCATCTTGACCACCCGGACCGCCTCACGCAACAAGTGATCACGAGTTTTCAAATCATGGTTTAAACAGATATTCCAAAAGGTTTCAATCAATCAAACACCTCCTTTGCAGTTATATCGTCTTAGGAAAACTATACCATACATCTTTTTAGTATTACAATACTAGAAAAAAGATGCCGAACGAATTGGGTTCGACATCTTTTTTTATTACTATAGTTTTATACGAGAGGAGAGCTGATTAGATCGTTTCATTTGGAGGTGGGGAATCAATCTAGCAGATCATTTCACCTAACATTTATGTATTCACGACTTCCGACAAAGTCGGATGTGTCTTGCTAGTTCACTTCCTCTTTTCCTTCGCAAGACCATAGAAACAACTAAATTAAATGCTGGACTTAGTAACTACAATCTATTTTCATACTCATCTAAACTTACTCCACCTTTTAATCTCCACTCTTTCCTACCATTCATTGAGCTGTTTCTTACAATAGCAGCTGCTGCAGATGGAGATTTAAAGTCAACATGCCTACACAATTTAAAATAACTCTCACTTTCTGAAGGCTCAAAAAACCCTTCCTCTTCAAGTTGCTTTTTTAATTTTGCGTAGTTATGGCTAGCAAAACTATTAACATGATCCTTTCGAATATAGGAACCGCTTAGGAGCCTGTATGTTCCTTCTACGATTATGAGCTTTGCCTCTTTTGTAACCTCACCTTCAGCTCCTGGTACGTTCAAATAAAAAATGTCACTTTCTTGCTTTCTCCTGTTATTGATATCTTCATCAGTTACTTGAGTTTTAGTAAAATCTAAAATACCTAAATTGCTCAAGACAAATATAATATTCTCATTAAAATCATCCATGTCATCACATTCAGAAGTAGGTAGTTTCGATCCTGGCGGAGTATTTCCGTTAGTTGTCTCAATAGTGGTCTTATTTATTATTGCAATTTCATATAGTTCTCTTTCAAGATATCTGACGTGTGACTTGGTTAAATTAGTGTCTTTACTAATAAATATTACAAAGTCGCTCCACCAATCCTTCTTTTTAAACTGCTCAGATAGTCTTCCATTTACTTCGTCCGCTTCCCCAATGTATATTCTCTTTTGATAGGAATCTTCAAGTTCAGAAATCAATAAATAGATACCGGGAGAAGCTAACTCTTCTATATTTTGAAGTATTTGAACGTGTTTTCTTTGCCCAATGTATGCCTTACCTGTCCAATTACTTAGTTCTGCTGTTTTTAAATTTTTATATTTTTCACCCATAATATATAACTTAATTGATTTACCTCTCATCAAGTAGCCTCCATGATTATAAAATATGCTTCATGTCATATATCTTTCACAGGGTTTCATCTAACGTCTCTCGTATTCACGAATCCTAGGACCTTAAGCTGCTTTGACTTTATTAAGACTCGAACGCTGTTCTTTCCGGAAACTTTCCACCTTCTCTAACTAGACAAACTGCCAATCTCTGTGCCGCTCTGTCAAAATAGAACTTTGATGGAATACTTGGGTTGGGTATACCTTCTAACTCAGAAAATTTTCTGGTTAATTTGTTTAACTCGATTCTTCCCATTACATTTTCATCTGGTCCAAATTTGTAGACAACAGTTTCATCGTTTTCAAATTCTTTAAGTAACAGTACATATGAAGCCAAAATTACTCCTCCTCTGGCGGATACCATGGACGCCATGAATCTACCGTTCTGTCGTGAGCAGTCCTGTAATCAGTCTTAAATATACCTTCAAATTTTGATTCAAAAAGTGCATGATTCAATAAGTCGATGTCATTCTGTTTATACGTCCCCTTTTGAAGCCTATCCCAAGCTTGAGCAATTTCATAATCAGCTTCAAAATGTCCAATACCATGCTCCTTGATGTGCTCTTTGAAGAATAAATGTTCTTTTATCCTTTGTACTCTATGTTCCATCATCCCTGTATTTTGGCAATAGCCTGGACGTCAACATTTGACTTTCTAAAGGATTCAGTACATTTCTTCTGCCTTGTCTAACCGTCTTAAGGATTCATCGACTGAGAGTTCTCTACCACCCGTCTGAACATTACCCGTCCCCTCAACTGGTGTACATTTCACTACATCAATTTTATAAAAGGCAATGTCCCTGTTCCAAACTATCATGGCTACTCTACATGTTTAAGATCGAAGAGAGGCGGTGACGGATGAAAAAAACAGGTCAATCATGGTGGTATCTGACCATAATTAACCTGCTAGATGTATCGGAATAGCGTTATTAGGGTATAAAAATTAAAGCATGATGTGCGTACAACCGAAATGAAGAAATCTTTATACGGGTATTATAACGTTAGATGCGTTATTGGTTGAGTGGTGGGTTCATTGGGCACTGGGTAGCCCCCTCAGAGAAAAAATTCAAAAGGCAGGAAAACAAAGGATTCATCTATTCACCCAATAAAAACCACAGCATCTCCTCGTTGAAAAGCAGTAGGAAGCTTAGTTTCAAGAAGTTCAATTCTTGATAGCATTTGTTCTTGCACATCGCCCTGTAAGTTTCTTCGTGCCCAATCTTTAAGTAAACTAAGTTCATGTATCAAACAAACTGCATCTTCTTTTGTGACATCAATTCCATACCTAATACCCACAATCCACTCCGTATTTATTGACTCAATTGCAGGTATCCAGTATGTTTCAAAGAAATTTTGTGTAGCTATTGGAATACTAAAATGTTGTTCAAATTCGTTTTGTGGTTCGAGAATTATTGCTGAAACAGCCACAATCAACTTCCTCCTTTTCCAAACTCAGCAGTAAAAGTATAGTCTGGGAATTCTTCTTTGAGTTTTTCAATAACTTTCTGTACAGCTTCTCTTAACTCTGGTGTATCTGCATTCATTCTAAAATTAAACCTTCTAACATCTTTTATTCTAAATATAGCGGAGATTGAACTTAGCGTGTTGACCAGCCAATGTCTGGGACGACGAATCCCTTCCATCTCCGAATTGGCTCACGAACTATCGACATGGGAGTGCGCCCGTAACCAGAGACAAAAGGGCGTGGACTGGCAGTTTACGACCGCCGATGCAGAATAAAACTCAGACGCCTCACCCACAATTTAAAGCTTGATGCGATACTAGTTACTTAGATGTTAGATTCAAACCTTAAAATGTAATTTTTAACTTTTTCTAAATGTGAAACTCTATTGATTATTTCTGCATCATTTACCTCTTCTTTTATCCAAAAGTTCACTAATTTCTTATCGTTTATAATATTAAGTGCCTCTATCTTAATCTCATCTCTCAAACACTCATACTTTACACCTATCTCTGCTAGTAAAACTGTAAACATCCACCTAACATCCTCATAGTCATCTGTTTGGTTTTCATATTCGTTGATTAATCTTGAAATAGCTTGATTTGAAGATAATCCATCGGATACAAACTTATCAAAATCATTTGGAACATACTCCATTAATTCCTCGTAAGTAATTTTTTCAAACATTCAAATTCACCTTCCATTATCTTTTTAACTCTTTAACAAAGTACACAAATACCTCAATATTAGGGTATTTCGCTTTAAATTGCTCAATTATCGGGCTACAACTCGCACAAGGCTCACGGTCAGTGTATAAGTCAATCCTTCCTTTACGCTGTTCAGGTTTCAATTTATTTAGCTCGTTAGTAATATCATCTAAAATCTTAAATTCAGTATCCCATTTCCTTGGGTAAGCTCCTGCTCCATCAACGATATCTTCAGGGTTTACATCACGTGGAGTATAGTTCCATTCGCTTTCGGGTTTCAATAAAGAATATCCTTTTGCATCTCCCGCATCAACAACATCGTTAACTCGGCTACTAGATTTGAATTCACTTCTGAGTCCATCAATCTTAACTTCAGCTATACCAAAATTGCCCAGTTTTCGAATTTCTTTTGGTAACTCTTTCCTTAATTCTTTACTTCTTCTTGCTAAATCTCCACCTATCCCTGTTGAATTAAAATCTACCTTTTCTAAAGTGTAGCTCATAGATTTATTATTACTATTTCCCGTCCCCTCAGCCACCTTACTCGGTACCGGCGTCTCCAACTTTCCTTGCGTTGCCGGCACCTCATCCACTTCCGAACGCTTCAACCAGTCGGTCAGCCTTTGCCCCGCAGTACTCTTGAGTGCGCTGGAAACGAACTTAAATGCAAAGGTAAAGGTCACGTCCCCGGCTCCGGCCATAGCGGTATCGAGGGCGATATTTTGGGCGCGGCTTGCGAGGTCTTGGTCGCCGTCATTCTTGAAGTCGGTTACCGCGTCAGATGCTTCGGTGGCCGTGCCGAAGATCGCTCCCGCCGTCATGGATCTGACCACCGTCGGCGATAGCTTGGAGAGGGCCGCCGGGGTTTTCACAGCCTTCACATATTTAAAGGGCAAAAAGAACCCGGCTACATTTCCGGCAGCTTCGCCAACTCCTTTGCCGTACGGATCATCCAGCGGATTTACGTATCCTTCCGGCTCCGGTCCCATAATCCATTCGGCAAGCAGCTCCGGCAATCCTGCCGAGGCCGTGTTGATTGCGTTCACCACAGCATTTGACCCGCCGACCATTAGGTTCGCGAAAAAAGGATTGCCGATGCCGCTTTGTTTTTGC